>Ga0335080_10000017_pt1 | contig 234647 bp, 245 predicted proteins | sample Lox_Sample_34_FD_206720 | JGI IMG/M metagenome (GOLD analysis project Ga0335080, IMG submission 206720) | Soil microbial communities from Loxahatchee National Wildlife Refuge, Florida, United States - Lox_Sample_3.4 | ecosystem: Environmental > Terrestrial > Soil > Wetlands | place: USA... | reverse complement strand
ATGACGCCGGACGGGAACCCGCTGCTTGGGCCACTGCCCGGCGTGCCCGGCTTCTGGATGGCGGCGGGTCTCTCGCTGAACGGGTTCGGCGGCGCGGGCGGGCTCGGGAAGGCGCTCGCGGAGCTCGTGACGGAAGGCGCGGCCGAGGTCGACGTCCAGCCGTACCGTCCGTGGCGCTTCGGCGGGCCGTACCGCGACCCGGACTTCGCTGCCGCGGGCGCGCGCGAGGTCTACAAGTACTACTACCGCCAGCGGTATCCGTACGACGTGTCGGAGGCGGGACGTCCGCATCGGCTGTCCGCGCTGCACGGGCGGCTGCAGGAGCTCGGCGCGGTGTTCGGGACGAAGAACGGCTGGGAGCGCGCGGACTGGTTCGAGCCGGGGAGGCCGTGGCGGCGCGCGGGGGAGGAGCAGCGCGCGTTCGGCTGGACGCGGCCGCCGTGGCACGCACGCGTCGCGGTCGAGCACCGCGCGGTGCGCGAGCGGCTCGGCATCGTCGACATGTCCTCGTTCGGGAAGCTCGACGTGTCGGGGCCGGGTGCGTTGGAGTTGTTGGAGCGCGTGTGCGGGAACCGGATCGACCGTCCGGTCGGCTCCGTCGTGTACACGCAGGTGCTCGACGCGCGCGGCGGGATCGTCGGCGACGTCACGGTGACGCGGCTCGGCGAGCATCGGTTCCGTTTCGTCACCGGCGCGGGCGCGGTCGACTCGGACCGCGGCTGGCTCGAGCTGAACGGCGACGCGGAGATCGTCGACGTGACGGACGCGATCTCCGTGATCGGGATCTGGGGCCCGGAGGCGCGCGCGACGCTCGCCGCGGTGACGGACGACGACGTCTCGGCGGAGGCGATCCCGTTCCGGACCGCACGCGAGATCTCGATCGGCGGCGCGCCGCTGCTCGCGCAGCGGATCACGTACGTGGGCGAGCTGGGGTTCGAGTTGTACGTCGCGCGCGAGTGGGCGGTGCAGGTGTGGGACGCGCTCGTCGCCGCGGGGCGGCCGGAGCCGGTCGGCTACAACGCGCTCGACTCGCTGCGGCTCGAGAAGGGCTACCGCTACTTCGGCGGCGACCTAACGTCGTCCGACACGCCGTTCGAGGCGGGCCTCGGCTTCTGCGTCGCGGCGGGCAAGCGGCCCGAGCTCGACCGCGAGCCGGCGCAGCGCCTTCGCACGCTCGTCGTCGGCGACGGCTACGTCACGGTGTACGGCGGCGAGGCGGTGCACGCAGGCGGCGAGGTGATCGGCCGCGTCCGCACGGCCGGCTACGGGTTCACCGTCGAGCGGACGATCGCGCTCGCGAAGCTCCCCGCGACCCTCGCGGAGGGCGACGAGGTCGCGGTCGACGTCCTCAGCGAGCTCGTTCCCGCGACGGTCGCCGCCGACTGTCTCTACGACGCCTCGAACGAACGCGTCCGCTCCTGACGCGTCCCCGCTTCGTAACAGACTGTTACAAGGGTCGCGAACGCCGCAGCGATGCGCCTTCGAAGACCAAGTAACAGTCTGTTACTTGGGCGAGAAATGCGGAGGGGCGGCTCGCGCCGCCCCTCCGAAGCACCGCAGAAGAGCCCGTCCTACTCGACCGGGATCTCGTGGTAGACCATCTTCATGTTCAGTCCCTGCCGCTTGCGGACGATGCGCGACACCGCGTAGATGATGAACGCGACCGCGTAGAGGCAGCCCATGTAGTAGAGCGAGTTGCGGTTGTTCGACCCGTACACGCCGTCCTGCAGCCACTTGTAGATGCAGAACCCGAGATACGCGAGGAACAGCACCGCCGCCGCGGTGATCAGCGGGATGCCGGCCACCTTGTACTTCGCGATCGGCGACGCGTTGTAGATCTCCGGCTTCCGCCACGGGAGGATCCCCGCCGCGACCGTCGACCCGCAGAACGTCACCGCGATCACGAGCGTCGCGTCGAGCGTCCAGCTCGTGAACGTCGAGTTGTACGCGTAGAAGTACGAGATCACGAGCGACGGCAGCAGCATGATCAGGATCGCGTAGTACGGGACGCCGCGCCGGTCGATCCGCGCTGCCCACTCCGGCAGGATCCGGTCGAACGCCGACGCGAAGATGACGCGCGTCGCCGTCAGGAACACCGTGCCGACCCAGCCGAAGAACCACAGCGACATGAGCAGGATCACGATCACCTGCAGCCATGGACTGACGAAGAACGATGCGAGCGTGACCGGGTACGGCCACACGCCGCCCATCTGGTCGGTGCCGCTCCACCACGCGTTGTTCGCCGAGTTGTAGAACTCCCAGCCCATCGTCTTCGCGATCAGGAGCAGGAACACGAGCGCGAGGAGCGTCGTCGCGATCAGCGCGCCCGCCATCGCGTAGATGTTCTTCCGGAAGTCCGAGGCGCCGCGAACCTCGCCGTACAGCGTCGCGCCCCAGTTCGACCACAGGTTGAAGAAGGCGATCATCGGGATGAGCAGGATCGTCGCGCCGAACGCGACTCCGCCGACGTTGCCGGCGCCCGGGTACGTCCCCTTCTTGATCGTCGCCGCGTATGCGTCGGGCGACGTCGAGCCGTACGTCTTCACCGAGTAGTGGTTGAACGCCGAGATGAACGCGTCCTTCGAGTGGAAGAGCAGCAGCGCGAAGATGATCAGCAGCCCGAGCATCCCGCCGTAGAAGCAGGTCTTCTGCAGCTTCGCGTAGCCGCGCATCCCGATCGAGATGAACGCCGCCGCCATCACCGCCGTGATCACCGACGCGGTGAAGATCCCCTTCGGCTCGTTGAAGAAGGTGACGACGCTGTTCCAGCCGAAGACCGCCGCGAGCGGCTGGAAGAACTCCTTGCTGAGGATGTTCGCGTAGATCGGAACCCAGTGCCAGTTGATGAACCACCAGCCGCAGACCGCGAGCACGAAGCCGATCCCGCCGCCGATGACGCGGCTCACCCAGACGTAGTCTCCTCCGGCACGCGGCATCACCGCGATCAGCGCCGCATACACGATCGTCTGGAAGACGAGGTATGCCCCCGAGAGGATGATCGCGTAGATCAGGCTCCCCTTCGGGATGAACGGCCCGTCGGCGAAGATGTAGAGCCCGAGCGTGATCAGGTTGATCGAGAAGAACGCGTAGATGAACGCGTCCTGCACCGACCACCCGCGTACGAGTCCGGTCGCCTTCCGGACGAAGAGTGAGCGCTCCTCATAAGCGTCACCCGCCATCGTCGCCATGCAGTGTCCCTCCTATCCGCTGGTGAGCAGGAACCGCTTGACCTTCTTCTTCCCGTCCAGATCCACCACCGCACCGAGCAGGTCGCCCTGCTCGTACGAGCTTCCGGGATTAATGCACAGCGTCCGGCCGATGCGGCAGTTTCCCCGGGCCTCGTGGATGTGCCCGTGGAGCGAGAGGGCCGGCTGGTGCTCCTCGATCGCGGCGCGCACGGCGGTCGAGCCGACCGGGTGCACCGCCCGTCCGGCGTCCTTCAGCCGCATGTCCTCGGTCAGCTCGGGCGCGTCGTCGAGCCCCGACTTGTACGGCGGGCAGTGGAAGGAGAAGACCGTCCGCTCCGGCGGCGCCGTCACCTTCGCGATCGCCTCCTCGAGCCGCCTGCGGAGGTCCGGCTCGTCCTCCTCGCGGTAGGTCTCCCACGGCGTCCGGTTCGCCCAGCCGGTGGAGACGAGCTGGAAGCCCTCGAGGTCGAGCACGCGGCCCTCGCCGAGCTCGACCGTCTTCGCCGCCTCGATCACGTCGTCGACCTCGAACTGGTCGTCGTTGCCGGGGCAGCAGATCACGCGGATGCCGGTCCCGCCGAGCCGTTCGTCGGCCATCTTCATCCACTTCTCGACCGTGCCGAGCATCTTCTCCTGGAAGAGGTGGTGCCAGCGCGCCTCGTTCTCGTGGAGCTCGCGCAGGTCGTGCGGCGTCGTCCGGAACGGGTAGTAGCCGCGGCGGATGACCGCGTCCTCGAAGGCGGCGACCTCCTCCTCGCCGTTCAGCTCGCGGCGGTTCTCGAGCAGCGTCGCGTGCCAGCGGCCGTCGCCGTCGTCGATGATCGGGACGAGCGCCTTCCCGGTCATGTCGCCGCCGAGGACCAGCACCTCCGCGTCGTAGTGCTTCGCCGCGCCGAGGAACTTGCGCCAGCAGGTCTCGGAGCCGTGGACGTCGGTCGCGAAGTAGATCCTCATCGGTGCACCACCTACACCTCCTCGGGCATCTCGTACCACTTGACGCGCTCGCCGACGCGAGCGCGCAGCCGCCACGCGCGCGACTTCGGCGCCGCCTCGATCCGCTCCTGGACGGCGTCGAGACGGGTGCTGACGAGCTCGCTCTCGCCGGGGGAGAGCGCGTACCGGTCGAGGTGGCTGCGGACGTTCTCGAGGTTGGCGGTGATCGTCCGCCAGAGCCCCCAGTCCGCGCCGCAGAGCTCGGCGACGCGGAGGCCGTTCACGCCGTCGTCGTCGTCGGTCACCGCGTGCTCGTGGAACAGCGCGACGGTGTCGCGCACGTCCTTTTCGTTCAGCTCGATGATCTGGAGCTTCGTCAGCAGGAGCTCCGCGAGCGGCACGGTCGCGGCGTCGACGGTGAGCCGCTGCTCGAGCGGGATCTCGTGGCACATGCGGAACGAGCCGACGAAGACGTCGAGCTGCCGGCCGTTCGGCTCGTCGAAGAAGAGCAGCCGCTCGCGGGCGTTCATCGCGTTGAAGCCGACGTGCGGCTCGTAGCCGGCGTCCTTCAGCAGCTTCGCCGCCTGGCCGGAGCCCTTCCGGGTCGTCGCGACGTCGATGTCCTTGTACTCGCGCTCGAGCGTCGCGGGGAGGCCGGGTGTCGCGCGGACCCGTACTGCAACCCCTCCGAGCAGCCGCAGCGGCACGCTCGCCGCCGCCGCAACCCCGACGAGCCGACGTCCCTCCTCGACGACGTCGGCCTGGATCTCAGAAGAGTCCGACAGTCCGACCCTCGGCGTCGATGTCGACGTTGAACGCGGCCGGCGCCTTGCCGAGCCCCGGCATCGTCTGCATGTCCCCGCAGAGCGCCACGAGCCAGCCCGCGCCGGTGTAGGCGCGCAGGTCGCGGACCGTGACCGTGAAGCCCGTCGGCGCGTTCGTCAGCGCCGGGTCGTGGGAGAGGGAAAGATGCGTCTTCGCCATGCAGATGGGGAGCCGGTCGAAGCCGGCGGCGTTGAATTGGCGGATCTTCTCTCGCGCGGCCGGCAAAAGGAAGACCCCGTCGGCGCCGTAGACGCGCCTGGCGATCGCCTCGATCTTCGCCTCGATCGGGTCGTCGAGCGGGTAGACGGGCCCGAAGCTCGAGGGCTGCTCGGTCGCGGCGACGACCGCCTCGGCGAGCGCGGTCGCGCCCTTGCCGCCCTGGGTGACGGCGTCGTTCGGCTCGGCGGCGTAGGCGCCGGCCTCGAGCGCGATGCGCCGGATCAGCTCGATCTCCTCGTCCGCGTCGTCGGGGAAGCGGTTGACGGCGACGACCGGCGTGACCCCGAACTCCTGGATGATCCCGAGATGGCGGACGAGGTTCGCGGAGCCGCGCTCGACGACGTCGAGGCCGCCGTCGGGGTCGCCGCCGTGGTGCTTCAGCGCCTTGACGGTCGCGACGAGGACGGTCGCGCTCGGCGTCAAGCCGCCGACGCGGCAGACGATGTCGAAGAACTTCTCCATGCCCATGTCCGAGCCGAACCCGCTCTCGGTGATGACGACGTCGCCGAGCTTCAACGCCACGCGGTCGGCGACGAGCGAGTTGTTGCCGTGGGCGATGTTCGCGAACGGGCCGCAATGGACGAACGCCGGCTGGCCCTCGAGCGTCTGGACGAGGTTCGGCTTGATCGTCTCCTTGAGGAGGACGGTCATCGCACCGGCTGCCTTCAGCTGCTCGGCGGTGACGGGCTCGCCCTCGTAGGTGTTGCCGACGGTGATCGAGCCGAGCCGCGCGCGGAGGTCCTGGAGGTCGCGGGCGACGGCGACGATCGCCATGATCTCGGACGCCGCGGTGATGTCGAAGCCCGTCTGGCGGACGTAGCCGTTCGCACGGCCGCCGAGGCCGACGACGATGTCGCGCAGCGCGCGGTCGTTCATGTCGAGGCAGCGCCGCCACGAAACCGCGAGCGGGTCGATCCCGAGCTCGTTCCCGTGGAGGATGTGCGCCTCGAGCATCGCCGCGAGCAGGTTGTTCGCCGCGCCGATCGCGTGGATGTCGCCGGTGAAGTGGAGGTTCATGTCCTCCATCGGGACGACCTGCGCGTAGCCGGCGCCGGCCGCGCCGCCCTTGATCCCGAAGACGGGGCCGAGCGACGCCTCGCGGAGGCAGAGCACCGGGCTGCGGCCGATCGCGCCGAGGCCCTGCGTGACCGAGACGGCGGTCGTCGTCTTGCCCTCGCCCGCCTTCGTCGGCGTGATCGCGGTGACGGTGACGAGCTTCGCGTCGGGCTTGCCGGCGAGCCGGTCGAGCACCGACAGGTCGACCTTGGCCTTGTACTTGCCGTAGAGGTCGACCTCGTCCGGCTCGAGCCCCGCCGCGGCGGCGATCTCCGCGATCGGTCTCAGCTCGGCCTGCTGGGCGATCTCGAGGGAGGAGGGCATCTGCGTTGCCAACGTTCGTCCTTTCGCGCTTGGGATATGAGTAATATATCTGGGTGGCGACGGCGACGAGCAAGACGGACTCGCTTGCAGAGAGAGCCTACGTGGCGATCCGCCGCCTCATCGTGACACTCGACCTCGAGCCCGGGTCGGTGATCAACGAGCGCGAGCTCGTCGAGCGCCTCGCGATCGGGCGGACGCCGGTGCGCGAGGCGCTGCGGCGCCTCGCCCAGGAGGGGCTCGTCGAGGTCTACCCGCGCCGCGGCATGTTCGTCACCGACGTCGACGTGCGGCGGCTGGCGCAGCTGTCGGAGGTGCGGGCCGTGCTCGAGCCGGAGGCGGCGCGGCTCGCGGCGGAGCGGCTGGCGGATACGGGGCGCGCCGAGCTGGAGGAGCTCGTGCGCGAGCTCGACGCCGACGAGCTCGACGAGCAGGCGCTGATGGCGCTCGACGAGCGGATCCACCGCGCCGTCTACCGCTGGGCGCGGAACGACCTGCTCGAGGCGACGCTCGAGCAGTACTACGTGCTCGCGCTGCGGATCTGGACGATCGCGCTCGACCGCCGCCACGAGCTGCACGACGCCGTCCAGGAGCACCACGCGCTCCTCGAGGCGATCCGCGACGGAGACGGGGAGCGCGCGGCCGCGACCATGCGCGCCCACGTCGAGGACTTCGAGCAGGCGATGCGTCGCGTGCTCCTGACCGTGTGAGGGCGAAACGAGTGAGCGACTTTCCCGCAACCGCGAGCGCCGTCGTCATCGGCGGCGGCATCGTCGGCAACAGCCTCGCCGGCTGGCTCTGCGAGCTCGGCCGGCGCGACGTCGTCCTGCTCGACAAGGGCCCGTTCCCGAACCCGGGCGGCTCCACGGGCCACGCGTCGAACTTCATCTTCCCGGTCGACCACTCGAAGGAGATGACGCAGCTGACGCTCGAGTCGATGCGCCAGTACCGCGAGGCGGGGACGCTGATCGAGAGCGGCGGCATCGAGGTCGCGCGCACCGAGGAGCGGATGGAGGAGCTCCGCCGCCGGATGGAGTCGGCGACGGCGTGGGGCGTCGAGGGCTGCCGGCTCGTGACGCCGGCGGAGATCAAGGAGCTCGTCCCGTTCGTCGACGAGTCGATCCTGCTCGGCGGCTTCTACACGCCGTCGGTCGCCGTCGTCGACTCGCTCCGCTTCGGGACGCTGATGCGGGAACGCGGCCAGGCGTCGGGCGCGCTGTCGGTGTTCGCGAACACGGAGGTGCTCGGCATCGACGTCGAGGACGGACGCGTGCGTCGCGTGCGCACGTCGCGCGGCGACGTCGAGGCGGAGATCGTGGCGATCGCGTGCGGCGTCTGGAGCCCGCTGATCGCGCGGATGGCCGGCGCCTCGATTCCGCTGACACCTGCGGTGCACCAGATGATCGACGTCGGCCCGGTGCCGCGGTTCCTCTCGTCGACGACGTCGATCGAGTTCCCGATCGTCCGGGACATGGACACGAACATGTACGAGCGCCAGGACGGTCAGGGGCTCGAGGTCGGCTCGTACGCGCACCGGCCGATCCTCCACGAGCCGGACGAGATCCCGTCGATCGAGGAGGCGTCGCTCTCGCCGACGGAGCTGCCGTTCACACAGGAGGACTTCGAGCTGCAACTGGAGCACGCGCTTCAGCTCGTGCCGGAGGTGCTCGGCGACGAGTCGGTCGGGATCAAGTACGCGATCAACGGGCTGCTGTCGCTGACGCCGGACGGGCTGCCGCTGCTCGGCGAGACGCCCGAGGTGAAGGGGCTGTGGTCGGCGGCGGCGGTCTGGGTGAAGGAGGGGCCCGGCGTCGGCAAGTCCGTCGCCGAGTGGATGGTGCACGGCGAGTCCGAGATCGACCTCCAGTCGTCCGACATCGCGCGCTTCTACGACGAGCAGCGGACGCCGGCGAACGTGAAGGGCCGCGCGGCGGAGGGCTTCAACAAGACATACGGGATCGTCCACCCGTCGGAGCAGTGGGCGTCGAACCGCGGCGTCCGCGTCTCGCCGTTCTACGATCGCGAGCAGGCGCTCGGGGCGGTGTTCTACGAGGCGGCGGCCTGGGAGCGGCCGCACTGGTACGAGTCGAACGCGCCGCTCGTCGAGGAGTACGGCGTCGCCGCGCGCGAGCACGAGTGGGACGCGCGCTGGTGGTCGCCGATCATCAACGCGGAGCATCTCGCGATGCGGCAGCGCGCCGCGATGTTCGACCTGACGGCGTTCTGCATCTTCGACGTCGTCGGCCCGGGCGCGCTCGAGTGCGTGCAGCAGGTCGCGGCGCGGCAGATGGACGTGCCCGCCGGGCGCGTCGTCTACACGCCGGTGCTCTCGCAGCGGGGGACGTTCAAGTCCGACCTGACGATCATGCGCATGGACGACGAGACGTTCCGCGTCGTCACCGGCGGCGCGCACGGGATGGCGGACAAGAAGTGGTTCGCCGACCATCTCGGCCCGGGCGCGCGCATCGAGGATCTGACCTCGTCCTGGTGCACCGTCGGGCTCTGGGGGCCGCGCGCCCGCGACGTGCTCGCGTCGGTGACGAGCGACGACGTCTCGAACGAGGGCTTCCCGTTCAGCACCTGGAAGAGTGTCTCGGTGGACGGCGTCGACGTGCTCGCGTCGCGGATCTCGTACGTCGGCGACCTCGGCTGGGAGCTGTACGTCCCGATGGAGCACGGCGCGCAGCTGTGGGACGCGCTCTGGGAGGCGGGCCGCCCGCACGGGATCGTCCCGGCCGGGATCGGCGTCTACGGGACGACGGGGCGCCTGGAGAAGTGCTACCGCGCGTTCGGCACCGAGCTCGACGCCGACTACGACGTCGTCGAGGCGGACATGGCCTGGTGGAAGGTGAAGGACGAGGACTTCGTCGGCAAGGCGGCGCACGTCGCACACCGCGGCGCGGAGCCGGCCGCCCGGCTCTGCACGCTGACGATCGAGGACCACACGTCCGCGAGCGGCGTGAGGCGCTACCCGCTCGGCCGGGAGCCGATCCTCACTCCGGACGGCGCGCCGATCACCGATGCGAAGGGCCGCCGCTCGTACGTGACGAGCGCGGGGGCCGGCCCGTCGATCGGCAAGCACATCCTCCTGGCGTACCTGCCGCCTGCGCACGCGAACGCGGGCGAGAAGCTCGTCGTCGAGTACATGCAGGAGCGCTATCCCGTCAGCGTCGAGATCGTCGGCTCCGTTCCGATCTTCGATCCGGAGAACGCGAGGATTCGGTCGTGATCTCGTATGGCGTAGCCAGGTGGCGTGGCTACGCCACGCCAACTCTTATGGCAACGCCAAGGCTTGGCTACGCCACGACAAGGGGCAAGATCCCGACGTGTCCGGGAGGGCGAGCGTCGTGAAGATCCTCGTCTGCGTGAAGCGTGTCCCGATCACGGGCGGGAAGATCGTCCTCACCGACGACGAGCAGGAGATCCGGACGCTCCACCTCGGCTTCGCCATCTCGCCGCACGAGGAGTGCGCGGTCGAGGAGGCGGTGCGGATCGTCGAGGCCGGAGGCGGCGAGGTCGTCGTCCTCACAGTCGGGCCGGCCGAGGCGGAGGAGCAGCTGCGCGACTCCATGGCGATCGGCGCCGACCGCGGCATCCTGATCAGGACGGACGGGACCGAATGGGACCCGCAGGCGACCGCCGCGGCGATCGTCGACGCCGTGCGCGCCGAGGGCGGGTTCGACCTGATCCTCTTCGGCAACGAGTCGGCCGACGCGGGCAACTACCAGGTCGGGATCCGCGTCGCCGCTGCGCTCGGCCTCCCGGTCGTCACTGGGCTGAAGAAGATCGAGGCGGGGGAGGGCCGCGTCCGCTGCGAGCGCGACGCCGGCGGCGCCCGCGACGTCTACGAGGCGCCGCTCCCCGCCGTGCTGACGGTGCTCGAGGGCCTGAACCTCCCGCGCTACCCGTCCGTCCCGGGCAGGCTGCGCGCGAAGTCGAAGCCGCTGGCCGTGCTCGAGCCCGCGCGACCCGCGTCGAAGCTGGAGAAGCTCCGGCTCGTGCTGCCGGCCGGCCAGGGGAAGCAGGCGGAGATCCTCGGCGAGGGCGCGGCCGCGGCGCCGCGCGTCGTCGAGGTGATGCAGCAGCTGGGAGTCGCATGAGCGTCCTTCTCTACGTCGAGCCGAACGACGAGCTCTCGCTCCAGGCGCTGACGCTTGCGCGCGGGCTCGGCGACGTGCGCGCGGTCGCGCTCGAGGGCGCCTACCAGCCCGCCGCGTGGGCGGCCGCGCTCGCGGACGCTGCGCAGGGCGCGGACGCGATCGTCGCCGCCGGCTCCGACCGCGGCAACGAGCTGCTCGCCCACGTCGCGGCCCGTCTCGACCAGCCGTTCGCCGCGAACGTCACCACGGTCGACGGGGACGTCGTCACGCGCGTCCGCTGGGGCGGAAGCCTGCTCGAGGAGGCGCGGCTGCACGGCTCCCCGCGGATCCTCTCCGTCGCACCGCACACGCAGCCCGCAGCGGAGCCGATCCAGGTGGAGACGCTCACCGCCGCCGACGACGGCTCGCCGCGCGTCCTCGAGCGCGTCGAGGAGAGCACGGGCGGCGTCTCCCTCCGCGACGCGAAGGTCGTCGTCAGCGGCGGCCGCGGCGTCGGCTCCGCCGAGGGCTTCGCGATCATCGAGGAGCTCGCCGGCCTGCTCGGCGCCGCCGTCGGCTGTTCGCGCGTCGTCACGAGCGCCGGCTGGCGCCCGCACACCGACCAGGTCGGCCAGACCGGGACGAAGATCTCCGCCGACCTCTACGTCGCGTGCGGGATCAGCGGCGCGACACAGCACATCGCCGGCGCGAAGGGCGCGAAGAAGATCCTCGCGATCAACAACGATCCCGAGGCGCCGATCCTCGCCAGCGCCGACTACGCCGTCATCGGCGACCTGCACGAGATCGTGCCGGCGATCAGCGCCGAGCTGAGAAAGGCTCGCGGGACATAGACACGGCGGCGGGCGCGCTCGGCCTCGCGGCGCTGCTCGCCCTGACCGGCGTGCTGTTCGGCAGGCGCGCGCTCTTCCTCGCGGGCCTCGTCCGCAACGCGCGCCCGACCGACCGCTCCGGCGACACCCCCGCGCGCGCCCGCAACGAGGCGGTCGACGTGCTCGGCCAGCGCACGCTCCTCCAGCGCGCGATCCCCGGCCTGATGCACGCGTTCATCTTCTACGGCTTCATCGTTCTCTTCCCGACGATCCTGATGGCGATGATCGCCGCGGTCGACGCGCACGCGACGCTGCCGTGGCTCGGACACCAGGGCTGGTACATGGCGCTCGTCGACGTCTTCGTCATCCTCGTCCTCGTCGGCGTCGCGACCGCGGTCGTCATCCGCGCCGTCTTCCGCCCGCGCCGCTTCGCCGGATCGCACCGCGCCGAGGCGTACGTCATCCTCGGACTGATCGCACTCGTCGTGCTGACGCTGCTCTGCTGGCACGCGTCGCTGATCGCCGCCGGGCTGAACGAGTGGCCTGCGGGCGACTCGTTCCTCTCGAACGCCCTCGCGAAGGCGTTCCCCTCCGGCGACACGGCGGAGCGCGTCTTCGTCTGGGCGCACCTCTGCACCGTCTTCGCCTTCCTCGTCTACCTGCCGTACTCGAAGCACCTGCACATCGGCGTCGCTGCGGTCAACGTCTGGTTCGGCCGCACCCGCGCGCGCGGCCGGCTCGAGCCGCTCCGCTTCGACCTCCCGGACGACCAGCTGCGCTTCGGCGTCGCCACCGCCGCCGACCTGACGTGGAAGCAGGTGCTCGACGGCTTCTCGTGCACCGAGTGCGGCCGCTGCCAGGACGTGTGCCCCGCGAACGCGACGGGGAAGCTCCTCTCGCCGAAGCTGCTGATCATGGGCGAGCGAGACCAGGTGTTCGCGCAGAGCGACGCGCCGATCGCCGGCAACGGCGTGCCCGAGGAGATGATCTGGGACTGCGTCACCTGCGGCGCGTGCGTGGAGGCGTGCCCGGTGTCGATCGAGCACGTCGACCACATCGTCGACCTGCGCCGGCAGCTCGTCATGGTCGACTCGAAGTTCCCCGCGGAGGCGGAGCCGATGCTGCGCGACGTCGAGCGCTCCGCGAACCCGTGGGGGAAGCCGCAGACCGAGCGCGCCGCCTGGGCGGCCGAGGTCGGTGTCCGGATCCTCGAGCCGGGCGACCCGGCGCCCGAGGTCCTCTACTGGGTCGGCTGCGCCGCCTCGTTCGACGAGCGCGCCCGCGCCTCCGCGGAGTCGACGGCGAAGCTGCTCCAGGCGGCGGGCGTCGACTTCGCCATCCTCGGCCCCCGCGAGGCCTGCACCGGCGACCCGGCGCGGCGCATGGGCAACGAGTACGTGTTCCAGGGCTACGCCGAGCAGAACGTCGCGACGCTGAACGAGGCCGGTGTGACGAAGATCGTCGCGAGCTGCCCGCACTGCTTCAACACGCTCGCGAACGAGTACCCGGACTTCGGCGGCCGCTACGAGGTGATGCACCACACGGAGCTGCTCGCCGAGCTCGTCCGCGACGGCCGGCTGAACCCCAGCCGCGACGCCAAGCCGATCACATACCACGATTCGTGCTACCTCGCGCGCCACAACGACGTGCGCTCGGCGCCGCGCGAGCTCGTCGCCGCCGTCGGCGAGCCCGTCGAGATGAGACGCCACGGCAAGCAGACGTTCTGCTGCGGCGCCGGCGGCGCGCACATGTGGATGGAGGAGCGCGGCCGCCCGATCAACGTCGAGCGCGCGCGCGAGGCCGCGGAGACCGGCGCCGGGACGCTCGCCGTCGCGTGCCCCTTCTGCACGGTGATGCTGGACGACGGCGTCCGCGAGGCCGGCGCGGAGCTGCGCGTCGCCGACGTCTCGACGCTGCTCGCCGAGTCGCTCGACTCAGGCGGTCACTGACGACGTCACGTCGGCCCAGCTGTCGGCGCGCAGCGTCCCGTTCTCGTGCACGAGCCGGAACCGCTCGGCCGTCGGAGTCGTTCCGACGCGCAGGCTGACCGTCGCCTCGATCGAGCCGTCGGGCATCGCCCGCGCGGCAAGGACGCGCACGTCCGAGACGAACGGCTCGCCCGCGTGCGTGTCCACCACCGACCCGCGCCAGCTTCCCGGCGCCGTGCTCCAGCTCCCGCGCAGGATCCGTCCGTCGGGAGCCTGGTAGTAGAGCGTGAGCCACGCTGCGCTCGACCGGACGGGATCGACGACCGCGACGACGTCGGGGCCGACGGTCGACGCGAGCCTCGGGTTGCTGCCGGTGCGCCAGGTCACGCCGGGCGCGGCGAACTCGCGCGCCCAGCGGCCGTAGCGGGCGACCGGGCACGGGGCCGCGCCGGCGCAGTGGGTCGTGATCCCGCTGCTGACCATGTAGAAGAGCGCCTGGAGGTCGGCGATCGCGGCCGGGAGCGCGCGCCGCCGGATGCCGGCCACGTACCCGTCCATCTTGGCGGCGCACCGCGCGATGCCGCCCTCGGCCTCGCGGGCCGCGGTGCTGATCGCCGTGGTGCAGAAGGCGAGTCCGCGCCCCTCGTCCATCGACCCGAAGTAGCGGTTCACCGCGAGCTGCGCCTGGCGGAGCTCGCTGGGCCCGGCCGGCGTCGCCGCGGATGCGGTCGAGCCGAGCGCGCCGAGGGCGGTGGCCGCGAGGACGAAAGCCGCCGCGAGCGCCCGGCCGCGGATCGAGGCGATCATCACAAATAGATCGGCAGGTGACGCCCGCGGCTTGAGCGCCGCCCGGTCGCCGGCGCGTCGGCGCCTACGATCCGGGGGATGGCCGTGACCGTCGACGAGGTGCGCACGTTCGCGTCGACGCTCCCCCGCGCGTACGAGGCGTTCGTCCGCGGCCAGATCAAGTTCCGTGTGAAACAGATCGTCTTCGTAGCACTCTCGAAGGACGGCACGACGATGGGCTGCGGCTTCCCGCGGGACTGGCGGGCCGCGGTCGTCGAGGCCGAGCCGGAGAAGTTCTCGCTGCCGAGCGAGTCCGACCTGCGCTTCCAGTGGATCCACGTGCGCCTCGACGCGATCGACGCGGACGAGATGCGCGACCTCGTCGAGAACGCGTGGGCGATGTGCGTCCCGAGGTACGTCGTCGACGAGTACCTGGCCGCGCGCTAGTACTAGTCGGCGACGCCGGCGTCGAACTCGCCGAACCGGTCGTCGGCGGCGCAGGCGGGGCAGAGGAGGATCCCCTGCGAGACCTCGTCGAGCTCGCCGGCGAGGTAGCCGTGCTTCCAGCGCACGAGCTCGCGGTCGTCGTGCGGCAGCGGCCGCCCGCACTGCGCGCACGCGAGCCGGAGCTCCGGCTCGGCGGCCGTGATCTTGACCATGCCCCCGTTGTTGGCGCGGGCCGCCGCGGCCCGCATCGGGGAGCGCCCCTACCCCTACTCGGAGGGCGCGCCGCAGCCGCGGCGAAGATAGAGCTGGTAGCGCGACGGCGAGAGCAGCCACCTCCATCGTCCGCCGACGGGGACGAGATGGAACGTGTGCGTGATCACGACGGGGTCGCGCGGCCCGTAGCCCTGGAACTCGGCGCGGACGGTGACCGCGACGCCGGCGACCGTGTGCGCGAGCCCGGGCACGACGACCGGGGCGCGGCGGACGCGGACGACGTGGACGGAGCCGAGCGGCAGCACGGCGAACGGCGTCTGCGCCTCGCAGCGTGCGTACGCGCCTTGCGCGACGATGCGCTTGTGCAGCGGGTAGAGGCTGTTCCATACCGTCGCCCAGCGTCCTTTGGCTTCGGCGTCGATGTGGGCGACGAGGAACGGGCCTGCCGTCGGCAGCGCCGGCCAGGCCGAGCGCTTCCCCGCTGCAGCGGTGCCGGAAAGCATCGCCGCCGCGACGACCGAGAGGAGGAGAGCGAGGACCCGTCGCTCCATGCTCCTGCATCGGCTCGGCCGGTGACGGACCCAAGTAGCAGTCGTCACGAACGAGGGATAGGCCGTACGATCGCCCGGTGAGCCGCCTCGTCGACCTGTCCGCGCCGATCGCGCCGAGCCTCGAGGGGACGCCGGAGTTCCTCGCCACCCGCATCGACTACGCCGCGCACGCGGCCGGCGCGGGGGAGATCGAGGCGCTGCTCGGCGTGCCGGCGCGACTGCTCCGCGACGGCGAGGGCTGGGCGGTCGAGACGATCACGCACCTCGGCACGCACAGCTCGACCCACGTCGACGCGCCGTGGCACTACAACTCGACGATCCGCCGCGAGCGCGCGCAGACGATCGACGAGCTGCCGCTCGACTGGTTCTTCGCGCCCGGCGTCGTGCTCGACTTCACCGGCCGCGACGACGGCGACGCCGTGCGCGCCGACGAGCTCGAGCCGGCGCTCGCCGCCGCCGGCCACGAGCTGCGCGAGCGCGACATCGTGCTGATCCGGACCGACTGCGACCGCTTCTACGCCGAGCCGGACTACATGTTCCACGGCCCCGGCGTCACCGCTGAGGCGACGCACCGGCTCTACGACCGCGGCGTCCGCGTGATGGGCATCGACGCATGGGGCTGGGACCGCCCGCTGAACCTGCAAGCCGCGGAAGCCCTGGAACGCGACGAGCCGGGAGTCTTCTGGGCCGCCCACCAGGCGGACCTCCCGTACTCGCAGATCGAGCGGCTGTGCAACCTTGCCGCGTTACCGCCGACGGGCTTCACGGTCGCGTGCTTCCCGCTCAAGATCGTGGGAGCAAGCGCCGCGCCCGCACGCGTCGTCGCGATCGTCGGCTGACGGGCCTGCGAGACACATTCGTACGGAGGTCGTCGCGGGTCTCGCGAACCGTGTGGGCCGACGTCGTGCCGGTCATCGCGGGACGGTAGCCGTCTCCGCTGCGGAGAACCCGCGCCTACGGCCGGGGATTCGCACTGATGGTCGCCGTCGGTCGAAACGCGACGGTTGTGAGAAAGGCAACGTGGAGGTGATCCTCGATGACTGCTGCCCCGACACCCATCCGGACGCCGTCGGTGCCGGCCCGGATCTCGGCCGAGCAGTCGCGGCAGTGGCTCTGGCTCGGCGGGGGACTGCTCTTCGCATTCCTCGTCCCGTTCGTCTTCGCCGACCTGATCGCGGTTCCACGCGACGGCTACTACGCGATCTACTCGCTCTCCGTGTTTGCGTTCTTCGGCGCATGGATCCGGGCGAGCCGCCTCGATGCGCGCGCGTTCCTCGCCCGCAACTGGATCTGGGCCGTCGTGCTCGGACTCGTCGCCGGAGGGGTACTCGCGGCGATCGTGCTCAAGGGCTCCGGCACGGCTCATCCACACGGGGCGACGTTCGCGGGCGAGATCGTCTGGCGCGGCGTCGTCTACGGTGCGGCCGACGGGATCCTGCTCGGCTCGTTCCCAATCCTTGTCGTCTTCGCCGCGATCCCCTTCAAGCATGGGCATCGGGGCCGCACGTTGGCGACCGGCGCGCTCGCGCTCGTGGCCGCGTTCGCGTTCACCGGCGCCTACCACGCCGGCTACCCCGACTTCCGCTCCGGGAAGATCGGGCAGCCGTTCCGCGGCACGGCGATCTGGAGCGCCCCCACCTTGCTCACGCTCAACCCGCTCGGCGCGCCGATCGCGCACATCGGTCTCCACGTCTCCGCAGTGATCCACAGCTACCGGACCGACGTGTTCCTGCCGCCGCACCGGTGAGGGACGAGGTAGTTCGATGACGAGTGCTACTTCCCACCGCGAGGGGCGAGCGAGGCCGTTCTTCGGACTCCGCCGGCGACCCGGTCGCCTCGCGCTCACGGTCTTCAGGCTGCCGCTGCCCCTCTACCGGCACGGCTGTGGCCGTCTGCTCGGCAACACGTTCCTGCTCCTCGTCCACGCAGGGCGGAAGACCGGCGAGCCCCACTCCACCGTCGCGATGACGCTGCACTACGACCCGGGGACCCGCGAGGCTGTCATCTGCTCGGCCTGGGGCGAGAACACCGACTGGATCCGCAACCTCCGCGCCCGCCCGGCACTCCGGGTCCAGCTCGGTCGCGAGACCTTCGTTCCGGCGCACCGCTTCCTCCCCGACGACGAGAGCCTCGCGGTCGCGGCTGAGTTCCGACGTCGTCATCCTTGGCGGCTGCGTCTCATCGCCCGGATCCTCGGCTGGGGAGATCTGAGAAGCGATGCGGTCATCGGGGAGTTCGTCCGCGGCCGACCCTTCGTGGCACTTCGTCCGAGGGAGCCCGATCGCCTCTAGGTCGAAGCGGCTGGTCATCGGGTAACGAGCCGTCACGGAACGAGGTATCCGGCGGTGCCGGCTCACATCACGGTCGAACGGTGCAGCGCTTGACCGCGGCGGGTCGGAGCAGCCAGAATTGAATGGAACAGCCGTTCCACTATGTGAGATGGCGACCGACACCGGCACCCAGGCGATCGACAGGGCTGCTCAGCTGCTCGTTCGAGTGGTCGAGTCCTCTCGGCCGCTTTCCGTCGGCGATCTCGCTGAGCGCGCCGGGTTGCCGAAGAGCACGACATCCCGGCTCGTGGCGGCGCTCGAGCGGCAGGGGCTCGTGCAGCGGCTCGGAGAGCGCGGACGGCTCCGGCCGGGGCCCGTTCTGCTGCGGTACGCGGCTCGCGATACGGCGGCGACGCTCGTCGAGCTCGCGGCTCCGAGCCTTCGCCGGCTTGCGGATGCCTCCGGGGAGACTGTCAATCTCGCCGTGCCAGGGCTCGACGGGGTCGAGCATCTGGCGCAGGAGGACACCGCGCACTTCGTCGGGCTCACCGACTGGGTCGGGCGCAAGGTCCCGTTCGAGCTCGCGGCCAACGGGAAGTGCTTTCTCGCCTTCGGCGGCGCCGCGAAGGACACCGCTGCGCTGCGGAAGATCAGGGCGCGCGGGTACGCGACCTCCATCGACGAGCTCGAGGTCGGGCTCACCGCGGTCGCGGCTCCCGTCCTCGGCCCCAGCGGCGACGCGATCGCCGCGCTCTCCATCTCCGGTCCCACCAGCCGTCTGACCTCCGACCGCATCGCGCAGCTCGCGCCGGCCCTCGTCCAAGAGGCGCATCAGCTCGCGACGCGGCTCGGCCACACCGACCACGCGCGAGGTGCCGCATGACGCACGACGAGATCCTGCAGGGCCTCTACGACAACACGCTCGTCGGGAACGCCCCCGAGGTGAGAGACCTCGTCAACGCCGGGCTCGAGGACTCGCTCGACCCGGAGAAGATGCTCTACGACGCGCTCATCCCGTCGCTCGAGGAGGTCGGCGCGCGCTTCGAGCGCGGCGACTTCTTCGTCCCCGAGATGCTGATCGCGGCGCGCGCGATGCAGGGCGCGCTCGACATCCTCCGGCCGCTGCTCGCCGAGACGGGCGTCCAGCAGGTCGGCACCTACGTCATGGGCACGGTCAAGGGCGACGTGCACGACATCGGCAAGAACCTCGTCAACATCATGCTCGAGGGCGCCGGCTTCACCGTCCACGACCTCGGCGTCAACGTCGCGCCCGAGAAGTTCATCGAGGCGATCCAGGAGCACAAGCCCGACATCGTCGGCTTCTCCGCGTTCCTGACGACGACGATGCCGATGTTCAAGGCGAACATCAACGCGCTCGAGAAGGCCGGGATCCGCGACGACGTGATCGTCATGGTCGGCGGCGCGCCGGTGACGCAGGAGTACGCGACCGCGGTCGGCGCCGACGGCTACGCGGCCGACGCGTCGACGGCGGTGCGGCTCGCGAAGGACCTGATCCAGAAGCGCCGCGCGGCGGTCACCGTCTGATGGGCGTCGTCGCCTTCGTCGAGAGGATCACGAAAGGGCCGGTCTTCGGCTGCCACATGTGCGGCCAGTGCGTCCTGCACTCGACAGGCCTCACGTGTCCAATGGAGTGCCCGAAGACGCTGCGCAACGGGCCGTGCGGCGGCGTCCGCCCCGACGGGCACTGCGAGGTGAAGCCCGAGATGCGCTGCGTCTGGGTGAAGGCGGTCGAGCGCTCGCGCAAGCTGCCGTGGTCCGAGGAGATCCACGACCTGCGCCCGCCCGTGGACAACCGGCTCGAGGGGACGTCGTCGTGGATCAACTACGCGACGAAGCGCGACAAGGTGACGCCGAAGGGGTGGCGTGTCTCGTCTTGAGTCAGCCCTTGCGGCGGGGCGCTTCGTCGTCACGGCCGAGCTGCACGCGGTCGACGCCGGCGGGCTCGACGCCGTGCGCGAGCGGGTCGAGCCGCTCGAGGAGTGGGTCGACGCCGTCAACGCGACGGACAACACCGCCGCGCACGCGCACGCGTCGCCGGTCGCCGTCGCGATCGCGCTGATCCAGCTCGGGGTCGAGCCGGTGATGCAGCTCGTCTGCCGCGACCGGAACCGGCTCGCGCTCGAGGCGGACATCGCGGGCGCCGCGCTGCACGGCGTCGAGAACATCTGCTGCCTCACCGGCGACGACGTCACCGCAGGCGACGAGCCGGAGGCGCGGCGCGTCTTCGACCTCGACTCGACGCAGCTGATCGCGATGGCCGCGTCGATGGCGCGCGGCACGTATCTCTCCGGCCGCACGATCGAGCCGGCGCCGCACCTCTTCATCGGCGCAGTGGAGAACCCGTGGGCGCCGCCGACCGACTACCGCGTCGACCGCGCGCTGAAGAAGGCGCGCGCCGGCGCGCGCTTCCTCCAGCTCCAGGTCGGCTTCGACCCCGAGCCGCTCGCGCGGTTCGCGGCCGAGGCGGCGGCGAAGGGACTCGCGCGGCAGGCGGCGCTGATCCCGTCGATCTGCCTCGTCGGCTCGGCGCGCGCGCTCCGCTTCATGGCGGAGAACGTCCCGGGGATCTCCGTTCCCACGGCCGTGATCGAGCGGGCCGAGCGCAGCGCCGACCCGTCGGCCGAGTGCTTCGAGATCGCCGTCGAGCTCGCCGCGCACGCGCGCTCGCTGCCGGGGGTCGCCGGCCTGCACCTGATCAGCTTCCGCCGCGACTCCGGGATCGCGCGGCTCTGCGAGCGGCTCGAGATCCCGCCCCGCGCCGAGAGGGAGGCCAGTGGAGACCCTGGTCCGGTCGCCGTCTAGGACCGTCGTCATCGGCCCCGGGCAGCCGTTCGTCGTCATCGGCGAGCGGATCAACCCGACCGGGCGCAAGGCGTTCCAGGCGCAGCTCCAGGCAAACGACCTCTCGCAGGTCGAGACGGACGTCGCCGAGCAGGTCGCCGGCGGCGCCGACATGCTCGACGTCAACGTCGGCGACCCGCTCGCGGACGAGGTCGGGCTGATGGGCCGCGCGATCCCGCTCGTGCAGGGGCTCTGCGACCTGCCGCTCTGCATCGACTCCTCCGTGATCGAGGCGTTGGAGGCCGGGCTCGCCGCGTACGACGGGAAGGCGCTCGTCAACTCGGTCACCGGCGAGGACGAGCGGCTCGAGGCGATCCTGCCGATCGTCGCGCGCCACGGCGCCGCGGTGATCGGGCTCGCGAACGACGACGAGATCCCGATGGAGCCGCAGCGCCGGCTCGAGGTGGCGAAGAAGATCGTCTCCGCGGCGGGCGACCACGGCATCCCGCCCGAGGACGTCGTCATCGACCCGCTCGCGATGCCCGTGGGCGCGGAGCCGCGCGCGGTGACGCTCTTCCTCGAGACGCTGCACCTGCTGCGCGACGAGCTCGGCGTCAACACGACGTGCGGCGCGTCGAACACGTCGTTCGGGCTGCCGGGACGGCACACGCTCGGCGCCGCGTTCCTCGCCGTCGCGCAGAGCCACGGCCTGACGAGCGCGATCATGGACGCGCGCCGCGACGAGACCGTCGAGGCGGTGCGCGCGACCGACTTCCTGCTCGGCCGCGACGAGTGGGGCGCCGCGTGGATCCGGCGCTACCGCGAGCGGCAGGCGGCGCAGGCGTGAGTGCCGTCGAGGACATCCCCGAGCCGCCGGCGCAGGACCGCGTCCGGCTGCGCTTCCTCCAGACGGCGGAGGACCACGCCGTCAAGGAGGCGCGCGTGCTCGCCGGGACGACGATCTTCGACGCGGCGAGCTGGAACGGCGTCGCCATCGACTCGACCTGCGGCGGCCACGGCACCTGCAAGAAGTGCAAGGTGCGCGTCGTCTCCGGCAACGCGGGGCTCTCGTCCGTCGACCCGCGCGCGTTCTCCGTCGAGGAGCTGAAGGCGGGCTGGCGGCTCGCGTGCCGCGCGGCGGCGCAGGAGGACCTCACCGTCGAGGTGCCGCCGCTCCAGACGCGGCCGAAGGCGGCTCTCGCCGGCGTCGGGCGGCACGTGATCCTGCGCCCCGCCGTGCAGAAGCGCTACCTCGAGCTCGAGGAGCCGACGCTCGAGGACCAGGCCTCCGACCTCGAGCGCGTGCTCGCGGCGATGGACGACCTCGAGCTGCGCGTCCCGCTCGACGTCGTGCGCGGGCTCGGCGGCGTCCTCCGCGAGGCGGACTGGAAGGTCACCGCCGTCGTCGTCGACGACGTGCTGACCGGCGTCGAGCCGGGCGACACGTCGGGCTCGCGCCACGCGCTCGCGTTCGACCTCGGCACGACGACCGTCGTCGCGACGCTGCTCGACCTCGAGACGGGCCAGCCGCTCGCGGTCCGCTCGGTGCTGAACGCGCAGCAGCCGTTCGGCGCCGACGTGATCACGCGCATCTCGGCGACGATGCTCGACGCGTCCGCGCTCGCGGCGCTCCGGGAGCGCGCGCACGAGACGCTGCGGCTGCTCGCCGACGAGGTCTGCGGCGAGGCCGCCGTCGAGCCGGACACGGTGTACGAGGTCGTCGTCACCGGCAACGTGACCATGATCCAGCTCGCGCTCGGGATCGACCCGCAGCCGCTGTCGATGGCGCCGTTCACGATCGCCGCGCGGACGCTGCCGGAGGCGCGCGCCGCCGACTTCGGCCTGCGCGTGCACGAGCGGGCGCCCGCGGTGCTGTTCCCGGCGCTCGGCGCGTACGTCGGGCCGGACATCGTCGCGGGGATCCTCGCCACCGGGCTGACGCTCGACCGCCGCGTGCGCCTGTTCGTCGACGTCGGCACCAACTCGGAGATCGTGCTCGGCTCGTCCGCGGGCGCGCTCGCGACCGCGGCGCCCGCGGGGCCGGCGTTCGAGGCGGCACAGATCCGCTGCGGCATGCGCGCGGCCGACGGCGCGATCGAGGGCGTGAAGATCCGCGACGGCGAGGTCGAGCTGACCGTGATCGGCGACGTCGCGCCTGAGGGGATCTGCGGCTCCGGCCTCGTCGACGCGGTCGCCGAGCTCGTCGCGGCGGGGATCCTCGACCACTCCGGCCGCTTCGTCGCGGAGTCGTCGGAGCGGCTCGGGAAGATCGGCGAGGAGACCGTCTTCCACCTCGCGGACGGCGTCTTCCTCTCGCAGCGCGACGTGCGCGAGCTCCAGTTCGCGAAGGCGTCGATCGCGACCGGCTGGACGATCCTCTGCCGCGACCTCGCGATCGAGCCGGGGGAGATCTCGCAGGTGCTGCTCGGCGGCTCGTTCGGCTCGTACCTGACGCCGGCGAGCGCGGTGCGGATCGGGCTCGTGCCGAAGCTGCCGCTGCCGCGCATCGTCGCCGCCGGCAACGTCGCCGGCGAGGGCGCGAAGATCGCCGCGCTCTCGGTGACCGAGCGCGCCGCCGCCCACGCGGTGCTCGACGAGGTCGAGTACGTCGAGCTGTCCGGCCGCACCGACTTCAACGACCTGTTCGTCGACCAGCTCGCCTTCCCCGGATGAGCACCGTCGTCGTCTCCTGCGGGGCGCTGGCGCTCCACGTGAAGCAGATCGCGGCGCGCCGCGGCTGGGACCTCGAGGTGCGGCCGGTTCCGCCGGAGCTGCACAACCGCCCGGAGAGGATCCGCGCCGCCGTCGACGAGGCCGCCGCCGGCGACGACGTCGTCGTCGCGTACGCGCACTGCGGCGCCGACCTCGCCGGCCTGCCCCGGCTCGAGGGCGCGCACTGCTACGAGGTCTTCGGCGCGGCCCACGAGCCCGGCACGTTCTTCCTCACCGACTTCCTCGTCCGCAGCTTCGACCGCGTCGTCTGGCACGGGCTCGGGCTCGACCGCCACCCGGAGCTGCGCGACGACTACTTCCGCCACTACGAGAAGGTCGTCTGGCTCGCGCAGGAACCGACGCCGGACCTGCTCGCGGACGCGGAGAATGCGGCGGCGCGGCTCGGCCTCCCGCTCGAGGTGCGCGAGACGGGCGACGCCGGGCTGGAACGGGCACTGGAACGGCTCCTGGAAGGACGCGAATGCTGATCAACGAGATGCCGCGCTACGAGATCCTCGACGAGGCGGCGCTGGAGGAGCTCGACCGCGGCTGGCGCCGCATCGTCAGCGAGCTCGGGATCGACTTCCTCCACCCGGAGGCGCTCGACGTGCTCCGCGGCGCCGGCCAGCAGGTGGACGGCGACGTCGTCAAGTTCGACCCGGACTGGATCCTCGAGCAGGTGGCGAAGGCGCCGCGCGAGTTCGACCTCCAGGCGCGCAACCCCGAGCGGAGCGTCCACATCGGCGGCAACCGCATGGTCTTCTCGGCCGTGTACGGCTGCCCGTTCGTCCGCGAGGGGCTCGAGCGGCGCGACGCGACCTACGACGACTTCCAGAACCTCGTCCGCCTCGCGCAGTCCTTCCCGCAGCTCGACTCGCCCGGAGGGACGATCTGCGAGCCGAACGACCTCCCGCTCGACTCGCGCCACCTCGACATGGTCTACGCGCTCCTGACCCTGTCGGACAAGCCGTTCATGGGCTCGGTCACGTCGGGCCCGAACGCGGCGGACACGATCGCGATGGCGGAGATGGTCTTCGGCCGCGAGTCGCTCGAAGAGACACCGGCGATCATCTCGCTGATCAACGTCAACTCACCGCTGCGCTACGACGACCGGATGCTGTCGGCGCTGCTCGAGTACACGAAGGCGAACCAGGCGACGGTGGTGACGCCGTTCCTGCTGATGGGCGCGATGTCGCCGGTGACCGTGCCCGCCGCGCTCGCGCAGCAGATGGCCGAGGCGCTCGCCGGGATCGCGCTCGTCCAGACGGTGCGGCCCGGCTGCCCCGTCGTCTTCGGCTCGTTCCTCTCGAACACCGACATGCAGTCGGGCTCGCCGAGCTTCGGGACGCCGGAGTCGGCGGTCGGGCTCTTCTGCACCGGCCAGATCGCGCGGCACTTCGGGCTCCCGTTCCGCGGCGGCGGCGCGCTCACCTCGTCGCAGGTCGTGGACGCGCAGGCCGGCTACGAGTCGATGATGTCGCTCTGGCCGACGTTCCTCGCCGGCACGAACTTCGTCATGCACTCGGCGGGCTGGCTCGAGTCCGCGCTCGTCTCCTGTTACGAGAAGTTCATCGTCGACGTCGAGCAGCTGCGGATGCTCCACGAGGTGTTCAAGCCGCTGCGGATCGACGAGGAGACGCTTGCGTTCTCGGCCCACGAGGAGGTCGGGCAGGGCGGGCACTTCCTCGGCGCGGCGCATACGCTCGAGCGGTTCCGCGAGTGCTTCTACCGGCCGCTCGTGTCCTCGACCGAGAACTACGAGCGGTGGGCCCGCAACGGCGGCAACGACACGGCCGCGCGCGCGTCCGAGGTCTGGAAGAAGACGCTCGAGGAGTACGAGGAGCCGGCGATGGAGCAGGAGCTGAAGGACGAGCTGAAGGCGTACGTCGACCGGCGACGGACCGAGCTAGGAGATTAGGAGAGCGCGATGGCGACGGTGGGCGAGATCATGTCGACAGGGCTGCTGACGGTGGACGCGGCGACGCCGCTGGCCGAGGCGGCGAAGCTGATGCACGGGCACTCCGTCGGCGCCGTGCTCGTGCTGAGCGGGGAGCGCGTCGGCGGGATCCTCACCGAGCGCGACGTGCTTCGCGCGGTCGCGCTCGGGCAGGTCGAGGAGACGGACGTCGCCGCGTGGATGACGGCGAACCCGGAGACGATCGAGCCGTCGGACTCGACCTCGCTCGCCGCCTCCGTGATGATCCACGGCGGCTTCCGGCACCTGCCCGTGGTCGAGGCGGGGAGGCCGGTCGGCATCGTCTCGATCCGCGACCTGATGCGGGTCGTCCTCGACGACGAGACGCCGCGTGGCGCCTAGGGGCAGCTCCATGTTCGTGGACGGCGCGTGGACGAGCGCGCTGTCCGGGGAGACGTTCGACGCCGACTCGCCGGTCACCGGCGAGACGATCGCGGCGGTGCCGCTCGGCGACCGGCAGGACGCGCAGCTCGCGATCGGCGCGGCGAACCGCGCCGCCGACGCGTGGTCGCGCGAGACGGCGTGGGCGCGCGGCAACGCGCTGCACCGCGTCGCGGACGAGATCGGGAAGCGGAAGGACGAGCTCGCGCGCACGCTGACGCTCGACCAGGGCAAGCCGCTGCACGCCGAGGCGATCGGCGAGGTCGAGGAGCTGATCAGCTACTGGCGCAACGCCGCCGAGGACGCCGTCCGGCTCGAGGGGCGGATCCCGAACTCGGTCTCGCCCGGCAAGCGCGTCCTGCTCGTCCGCCGTTCGCGCGGCGTCATCGGCGTGATCACGCCGTGGAACTGGCCGTACACGATGCCCGCGGAGCTGATCGCGCCGGCGCTCGCGTGCGGGAACACCGTCGTCTGGACGCCCGCCTCGACGACCGCCGTCGCCGGGATCGCGCTCGCGGAGTGCGTCGCCGAGGCCGACCTCCCGCCCGGCGTGTTCAACCTCGTCACCGGGCCGGGCCGCACCGTCGGCGACGAGATCGCGCGCAATCCGGGCACGCACGGCGTCGGCTTCATCGGCTCGACCGAGACGGGCCGCAGGGTGGCGGAGGCCGCCGTCGGCAAGGCGGCCGTGCTCGAGCTCGGCGGCAACGGCCCCGTCGTCGTCATGGACGACGCCGACCTCGACCTCGCCGCGGAGAAGACGGTGATCGCGTGCTTCCTCTGCGCCGGCCAGAGCTGCACCGCCGGCGAGCGGCTGCTCGTCCACCGCGACGTCAAGGACGAGTTCGTCGCGAAGCTCGCGCGGCTCGTCACCGAGCGCGTCGTTCTCGGTGACCCGTTCGACGACGCGACGACGATGGGCCCGCTCAACAACGCGGGCGTCGCCGAGAAGATGGACGAGCACGTCGCCGACGCGCTCGACCGCGGCGCCGAGGTCGTCGCAGGCGGCTCCCGCGCCGCCGGCTTCCCGACCGACCTCTACTGGAGCGCGACCATCCTCGACGGCGTCCCCGCCGACGCGCTCGTCGCGACGGAGGAGACCTTCGGCCCGGTCGCGCCCGTCGTCGCGATCGACTCGCTCGAGCACGCGATCGAGCTCGCGAACGCGTCGCCGTACGGACTGCTCGCCGCGATCTTCACGCGCGACCTCGCGCGCGGGCTCCGCTTCGCCGACTCGGTCCGCGCGGGCTGGGTCAACGTCAACGAGTCGTCGAACTACTGGGAGACGCATCTCCCGTTCGGCGGCCGCTCGGGCAGCGCGAGCGGGATCGGCCGCGTCGGCGGCGCCGCGCCGATGGAGGCGTTCACGGAGCTGCAGACGATCGTGCTCTCGGAGTGACCTGGGACTTCGTCATCGTCGGCGGCGGCTCGGCGGGCTGCGCGCTCGCGAACCGGCTCAGCGCCGACCCGTCCACACGGGTGCTCGTGCTCGAGGCGGGCCGCAACGACAGCCGCTGGGACGTCTTCGTCCACATGCCCGCGGCGCTCGCCTTCCCGATCGGGAACAGCCGCTACGACTGGATGTACGAGTCGGAGCCGGAGCCCTCCATGCACGGCCGCCGCATCTACCACGCGCGCGGCAAGATCCTCGGCGGCTCGAGCTCGATCAACGGGATGATCTTCCAGCGCGGCAACCCGCTCGACTTCGAGCGCTGGGCGGCCGAGCCGGGGCTCGAGCGCTGGGACTGGGCGCACTGCCTCCCGTACTTCAAGCGGATGGAGACGTGCCTCGCCGGCGCCGACGAGTGGCGCGGCGGCGACGGGCCGCTCGTGCTCGAGCGCGGGCCCGCGGACTCGCCGCTGTTCGAGGCGTTCTTCGAGGCGGTGCAGCAGGCGGGCCATCCGCTGACGGATGACGTGAACGGGCGCAAGCAGGAGGGCTTCGCGAGGTTCGACCGGACCATCCACCGCGGCCGACGGGTCAGCGCCGCGCGCGCGTACCTCCACCCGGTGATGGGCCGGGAGAACCTCGAGGTGCGCACGCGCGCGTTCGTCGAGCGCGTCGTCTTCGAGGGAACGCGTGCCGTCGGCGTCGTCGTGGACGGCGAGGTCGTGCGCGCGAACGAGGTGATCCTTTGCGGCGGCGCGATCAACTCGCCGCAGCTGCTCCAGCTCAGCGGCGTCGGCGACGTCGACGACCTGGAGTCGCTCGGCATCGACGTCGTCGCGCATCTCTCCGGCGTCGGCGCGAACCTCCAGGACCACCTCGAGGTCTACGTCCAGCACGCGTGCACCCAGCCGGTCTCCGTCCAGCCTGCCTTGAAGAAGTGGAAGCGGCCGCTGATCGGCGCCCAGTGGCTGTTCCTCCGCTCCGGCCCGGGCGCGTCGAACCACTTCGAGGCGGGCGGCTTCGTCCGCTCGAACGACGACGTCGCCTACCCGAACCTCATGTTCCACTTCCTGCCGCTCGCGATCCGCTACGACGGCTCCGCCCCTGCGGCCGCGCACGGCTACCAGGTGCACGTCGGGCCGATGTACTCGGACGCGCGCGGCACCGTGAAGATCGTCTCCACCGACCCGCGCGTCCACCCGGCGCTGCGCTTCAACTACCTCTCGACCGACCAGGACCGGCGCGAGTGGGTCGAGGCCGTCCACGTCGCGCGCCACATCCTCGGACAGCCGGCCCTCGCCGCGTTCGACGGCGGCGAGACGTCGCCCGGCCCGGAGGTCGAGACGGACGAGCAGATCCTCGACTGGGTCGCGCGCGACGGCGAGACGGCGCTCCACCCGTCCTGCACGTGCGCGCTCGGCCCCGTCGTCGACCCGGAGACGATGCGCGTCCACGGCGTCGAGGGAGTCCGCGTCGTCGACGCGTCCGTCTTCCCGTACGTCACGAACGGCAACATCTACGCCCCGGTGATGATGGTCGCCGAGAAGGCCGCCGACCTGATCCTCGGCAATGCGCCGCTCCCGCCCGACCCGGCGCCGTTCTACCGGCACGCCGAGCGCGCGCCGAGCGCTTGACCGCCGGTCGACCTGTCACAATCGCGACGAGAAACCGTTCACTCCAAGGAGGGCAGGTCGTGTCCACGATCGCGGACGAGCAGATCTACGAAGAGCAGGCAGGAAGCATCTGGTGGATCTTCCTGATCACCGGGACGCTGTGGCTCGTCCTGTCGCTGATCATGTTCCGCTTCAACATCACGTCGGTGAAGACGATCGGCGTTCTCGCCGGGATCGTGTTCCTCATCGCCGGCGTCGTCGAGATCGGGATGGTCGCGGTCGTCCACGGCGGCTGGTGGAAGGCGCTGAACGCGATTCTCGCCGTGCTCCTGATCGTGGGCGGGATCCTCTCGTTCATCCATCCCCAGGACACGTTCGTCGCGATCGCGTCGATCATCGGCTTCATGTTTCTGTTCGTCGGGATCCTCGACCTGATCATCGCCTTCTCCAACCGGACCGGGCTCTGGTGGGTGCGCCTGATCACCGGCATCCTCTGCATCGCCCTCGCCTTCTGGGCGTCGGGCGACTGGAACAAGAAGGCGATCCTCCTGATCACGTGGGTCGCGCTCTTCTGCCTCTTCCGCGGCATCAACAGCTACGTCACGGCGTTCTCGGTGCGCCACGTCGAGAAGGAGCTGCGCGCCGCGTAGCGCGTGCGAGGTGAGGGCCCGCGGGCGGCGGGCCCTCACTCCCAAGCGCCGCGCCCGAGCACGAGCCCGCAGGCCGTGCCGTGAGCTACGTGACGACGCGATAGCGCACGTGCGTGACCGCCGGCGAGGCGACGACCTCGACCGGCTCGAGCGTCGGCTCGCCGACCTCCTCGAGCAGCCGCTCGCCCGCTCCGAGCAGGACGGGGACGACGTGGAGATAGAGCTCGTCGAGCAGCCCTGCGGCGAGGAACTGCCGGACCGTGCTCGCGCCGCCCGCGACGGCGACGTCCCTGCCGCCGGCCGCGGCGTGCGCCCGCTCGAACGCGGCCTCGACGCCGCCGGTGACGAACTCGAACGTCGTGCCGCCCGCCATCGACAGCGTCTCCCGCGGGTGGTGCGTGAGGACGAACACGGGACTGTGGAACGGCGGGTCGTCGCCCCACCAGCCCTGCCACGCTTCGTCCCACGGCCCGTCGCCACCGCCGAACATCCGCCGGCCCATCACCACGGCGCCGACATTGCGGGTCATCCGCTCGACGACCGCCGAGTCCGTCGAGTCCTCGCCGCCTTCGAGCCCGTGCTGTGCGCGCCACGCGGCGGTCGGGAATACCCACTCGTGCAGGCGCATGCCGCCCTCGCCGATCGGGTTCTCGACGCTCTGGTTCGGCCCGGCGACGAAACCGTCGAGCGAGATCGAGATCTGACAGGTGGTCGCTCCCATGCTCGATTCGACTCCGAAGCCTCGCGGAACTCATCGCGGCGGGGCGCCGGGCGCGGCTCTCGCCGCGGCCCGGCGCCCGCAGCCGCTACTTGAGGTTCAGCGAGACGAGGCGGCGGGTGGAGATGCCGCCGAGGATGTCCTCCTCGCTGTTTCCCGGGCCCCGGGCCCGTACCTGCATGACGAGCGTGCCGCTGTGCGGCAGGCTCTTCGTCGTCTGGATCGTGATCGAGACCCAGCCGTCCGAGCCGGTCTGCAGCTCGGCGGACGCCTTCGCCCACGCGGTGGGAGCGGGGGAGACGTAGACGAGCGCCCCGCTGACCACCTTGTTCGTCCCTTCGAGCATCACCTTGACCTTGATCGTGAAGGTGCCTCCGGGGTTCGAGAACGGGCTCGGGCTGAACTTCACCTCCTTGATCAGCAGATGGTCGGGCCTCGCCGTCAGCGAGGTGACCGGCACCGAGTTGGCGCCCGAGCCTCCTCCTCCCCCGGTGACGTGGACGGCGACCGACTGTGCGTCCGTCGAGCCGGAATCGTTCTTCGCGGTCACCCTGAACCGGACCGTCTGGTTCGCGTCCCCGGCAGCGAGCGTGTAGGTGGTCGCCGTCGCGTTCGGGATCGCAGAGCAGCCGGTGCCGCCCGTGTTGCACCGCATCCACTGGTGCGCGTAGCTCTTCGCCCCGGACCAGACGCCGACGAAGCCGGTCACGGTCTTCCCGACGGTCGCGTCGCCGACGATCACCGGCAGCGAGGTGTTCGTCGGGGCGCTGCCCTTGGCGATCACCTTCTCGGTCAGGTTGGAGAAGGCGGAGCTCTTGCCGGCCGAGTTGGACGCGGTCACCTCCGCCCGCATCTGGAAGCCGACGTCGGCCTTCACGAGCTCGTACGAGCTCTTCGTCTCGCCGCTGATGAAGGAGCAGCTGCCCGTTCCCGGCGTGCAGCGCTGCCACGCGTAGGTGTAGGTGATCGGGGACGTGCCCGACCAGCTGCCGTTGTTGACCGTGATCGTCTGGCCCTCCTGCGCCGTGCCGCTCGGGTCGGGCTGGCCCGTGTTCGCGGGCGCGCTGTTGGGCGGCGCGACCTCCGCCGTCGGGGTCGAGAACGCCTGCGCGGATCCGTCGTCGTTCTTTGCGACCACCTTCACCCGGATCGTCTTGCCGACGTCGGTCGAGGTGAGCTTGTACGTCGTGTCCGTCTCGCCCGAGATCCCCGTGCAGCCGGTGCCGTTCGCGTCGCACCTCTGCCAGGTGTACGTGTAGCCGATCGGCACCGCGCCTCCCCACGATCCGTGCGACGCGGTCAGCGTCTCTCCTTGACGGACCGTGCCGCTGATCGACGGCAGCGCGGCGTTCACCGGCGGATTCCCGGCCCGCGACTCCGCCGACGCGACGCCGACGACGACAGCCGCAGTCGCGAGCGCCGCGACGATCGAACCCCTGAGCCGCCCGCGGCCGAAGCTGATCCTGTTCACGACTTCCTCCTTCGCTCGACGTGCCTGTCGGGAATCTCGCCCGGGAGCGGCACCGGCGCCAGGGGGGACACCACCCAACGCCCGGGGGCGCGAACCGGCTTCCTCAGTGATGGAACCCGGAGCTGCTGCCGGCGTCGTGCACCGGCGCCGGGTGCCGCTCGAGGTGCGGGAGCTGCCGCCGCAGGTCGGCGACGAACAGGTCGGCCAGGTCGTGCCCGAATCCGTTCCGGACGACGACGCGCAGCGCCGCCAGGTCGGTGCGGTGCTCCGGGAACGTGTACGCCGGCACCTGCCAGCCGCGCTCGCGCAGCGCGCTCGACACGTCGAAGACGGAGAAGTTCGTCACGTCGTCCCGCAGTGTGAACGCGAACACCGGCAGCTCGTCTCCCTTCGTGATCAGCCGGAACGGCCCCATCGAGCCGATCTCCGACGACAGCCGCGTCGCCACCTCGCGCGCGTACGCCTGCACCTTGCGGTAGCCGTCGAAGCCGAGCCGGAGGAAGTTGTAGTACTGCGCGACGATCTGCGCGCCCGGCCGCGAGAAGTTGAGCGCGAACGTCGGCATGTTGTCGCCGAGGTAGTTGACCCAGAAGATCAGGTCCTCCGGCAGCGCCGCCGCGTCACGCCAGACGATCCAGCCGACGCCCGGGAAGACGAGCCCGTACTTGTGCCCCGACGTGTTGATCGACGCGACGCGCGGCAGCCGGAAGTCCCAGACGAGCTCCGGGTCGACGAACGGCGCGACGAACGCGCCCGACGCGCCGTCCACGTGCACCGGCACGTCGAGCCCCGTCCGCGCCTGGAGTTCGTCGAGCGCGCCGCAGATCTCCGCGACCGGCTCGTACGAGCCGTCGAACGTCGAGCCGAGGATGGCGACGACGCCGATCGTGTTCTCGTCGCACAGCTTCACCGCCTCCTCGGCCGACAGGTGGAACCGGTCTCCCTCCATCGGCACGAGCCGCATCTCGACGTCCCAGTAGTTCGCGAACTTCTCCCAGCAGATCTGGACGTTGATGCCCATGACGATGTTCGGCTTGTCCGCCGGCTTGCCCTCGGCGGTGCGCCGCTGCTGCCACCTCCGCTTCAGCGCGAGCCCGCCGAGCATCGCCGCCTCGCTCGACCCCGTCGTCGAGCACCCCGTCGCCTGCTCGGCGTCGGGCGCGTGCCACAGCCGGCTGAGGATGCCGACGCAGCGCATCTCGAGCTCCGCCGTCTGCGGATACTCGTCCTTGTCGATCATGTTCTTGTCGAGGCACTCGGCGATCAGCCGGATCGCCTGCGGCTCCATCCACGTGCTGACGAACGTCGCGAGGTTCATCCGGGAGTTGCCGTCGAGCAGCAGCTCGTCGTGGATGATCTGGTACGCGACGTCCGGCTCGAGCTCCCCGGCCGGCAGCTCGTGCCGCGGGATCTGCGCGCCTTCGCGCGTGAACAGCGGCGCGAGCGAGAGATGCGTGCGCAGCGACGACGGCCGGTGCCGGGGGTGCTTCAGCGTCATCGCGGCGAGAACGGGAGAAGCGCGTCGTCCCCGGGCTGGACGACGCCGTAGCTCGACTCCGGCACCTCGTTCCAGGCGCCGGCGAGGTCGCCGAGCGGCTCGGAGACGACGAGCCGCGCCTCCTCGGAGAGCTGTTGGATGACCGGATTGTCGGGATGCTGCGCCCGCAGCGTCGACACGTCGGTGCTGTAGAAGAGCGAGCGCGACTCGCCCTCGCTCGAGTAGCGGAACGCCCAGAGGCGCTCGCCGTCCGTCGTCGCCACCGTCATCTGGATCGGATGCTCCACGCCGTGGCGCCGCCCGACCGACTCGATCAGCCCGACGGCGCGCGCGACCGCCGCGGGCGGGTCGTCCTCGAGCCCGTACGTCAGCGCGAGGTGGAAGAAGACCTCGGTGTCGGTCGAGCCCTCGATCTCCGGGTAGAGCGCCGGGTCGACCTCGAGCACGAGGTCGCGCTTGACGGTGTGGAAGTCGCGGATCGCGCCGTTGTGCATCCACAGCCAGCGGCCGTGCCGGAACGGGTGGCAGTTCGTCAGCTGCACGGCCGAGCCGGTGGACGCGCGGATGTGCGCAAACACGAGCCCGGAGGTGATGTGCGCCGAGATGTCCTGGAGGTTCCGGTCGTTCCACGCCGGCTCGACGCTGCGGAAGACTCCCGGCGTCTCGAAGGCGCCGTACCAGCCGACCCCGAACCCGTCGCCGTTCGTCTCCTCGGCGCCGAGCCGCGAGTGCAGGCTCTGGACGACGAGCGAGTTCTTCGACAGGTAGAGGAGGTCGTGGAGCGAGACCGGCGCGCCGGAGTATGCGAGCCAGCGGCACATCGACCGGATCGTGCAGACGCCCCGGCGGCCGGGCATCGTCCAGATCGGATGAACCGCCGGGTCAGCTGCCGGCCGCCGGACGGTGCCGGCGCCGGTACCAGACGACGCCGAGCACGACGAGCACGCCCGCGACGATCCCGCCGACGATCCAGCCCCACGGCGTGCTCGAGCCGGAGCTCGACGTGTTCTGCGACGCCTTCGCGGCCGCCGCTCCGGCGGCGCCCGGGTGCTTGACGCCGCTCGTCGTCGTGGTCGTGGCCGCGGTCGTCGTGGGCGCGGTCGCCGTGACCGTCGCCGTCGTCGTCACCGTCGCCGGTGGAGCCGTCGTCGTCACCGTCGGCGTCACCGTGACGATCGTCACCGTCGGCGTCGTCGTCACCGTCGGCGCCGTCACCGTCACCGTCGCGGTCGTGTGCGTGACGGTCGGTGTCGACTCGGTGACGGTCGGCGTCGTGTGCGTCTCGGTGGGCGTCGACGCGGTGAGCGCCGGGTTCGTGACCGTCGGCGTCGAGCGCGTCCCGCCGGCCAGCGTGTTGCCGCCGCCCCCGCCGCCGCAGCCCGCGACCGCGGCGACGAAGCCCGCCGCGGCCAGCGCCGCGAGAACGCCCGATCCGATCGACCGCCTCACACGCGTGAGTCAACGCCTCCGTCGCGTCTCTGCCATCACCCCAACAGCATGAATTCGGCATAGGCTGGCGCCCGTGGACTGGGGGCTGGCGATCATCGCCGTTGCCGTGCTCGGGTTCGCGGCGGTGTCGAAGCGGCTCGACGGCACGTCGATCACCGCGCCCATGGTGTTCACCGCCGTCGGCCTCGTCGCCGGCGCGAAGGCGGCCGGCCTCGTCGAGCCGAGCGCGTCGGGGGAGACGGTCAAGCTGCTCGCGGAGTCGACGCTCGCCGTCGTCCTCTTCGGCGACGCGGCCCGGATCGACCTGCGCGCGCTGCGGGGCGAGTACCGCGTGCCGGCGCGCCTGCTCGGGATCGGGCTGCCGCTGACGATCGCTGCCGGCTTCGCCGTCGCCCTGCTCGTGCTCGGCTCGCTCGGCTGGCCGGAGGCGCTCGTGCTCGCGATCATCCTCGCCCCGACCGACGCGGCGCTGGGCCAAGCGGTCGTGACGCTGCCGTCGCTGCCCTCGCCGATCCGCCAGGGGCTCAACGTCGAGAGCGGGCTGAACGACGGCATCTGCGTGCCGCTGTTCGCGATCGCGCTCACCGCCGCCGCGACGGAGGCGGGGCTCATCGGCGAGAGCCACGCCGCGTCGCTGCTCGGCGAGGCGATCGGCTACGGCGTCCTCTTCGGCGCGCTCGCCGGCGTCGCGGCGGCCGCGGTCGTCGTGCTCTCGGGCACGCGCGGGTTCGTGAAGCCGTCGTGGCTGCAGATCGTGCCCGCCGCAGGCGCCGTCCTCGCCTACACGTCGGCGGACGCCGTCGGCGGCTCGGGTTTCATCGCCGCGTTCGTCGGCGGGATGGTCTTCGGCGGGATCCGCCGGCGTCGCGGCGGCGAGGTCGGGCACTTCGTCGAGCAGCTCGGGGCCCTGCTCGGGGCGGCGACGCTCGTCGTCTTCGGCGGCGCCTTCCTCGGGCCCGCGATCGGCGACGCGACGTGGGCGGTCGCCGGCTACGCCGTGCTCAGCCTGACGCTGGTGCGGATGGTTCCCGTCGCGATCGCGATGATCGGGACGCACGCGCGCCCGCAGACGCTCGCCTTCCTCGGCTGGTTCGGCCCGCGCGGGCTCGCCTCGATCGTCTTCGCCATCCTCGTCGTGGAGGCAGAGGGGGAGCTGCCGCACGAGCAGCTCCTGCTCACCACGGTGTTCGTCACGATCGGGCTGTCCGTGCTCGCCCACGGCGTCACCGCCGCGCCGCTCGGGCGCCGCTACGCGCGCTGGTTCGCCGAGCACCCGGACGCCGAGAGCCTGCACGTCGAGGCCGCGACGGCCCGCCATGTCCCGTGGCGCCTTTCATCCCACGGGGATGAGGGCGCCGCGACCCGCCGGAACTAGCGTCCCGAGCGAGATGGCGAGCACCGCTCCACAGGGCGGCTCCGCCCCCGAGCGGGCGGGGCTCGTCCTCGTCGCGCTCATCCTCGTCGCCGCGGTCGCGAACCTCAACCTCGCCGTGGCGAACGTCGCGCTGCCGTCGATCGGCAAGCACTTCGACTCGAGCCAGACGACGCTCGACCTGATCGCCGTCGGCTACTCGCTCGGCCTCGCGTGCTCGGTGCTCTGGCTCGGCGCGATCGGCGACCGCTACGGGCGAAAGCTGATGCTCGTCTGGGGGACGGTGCTCGCGATCCCGATGTCGCTGCTCGCGGCGTTCGCGTGGAGCGACGTCGTGCTGTTCATCGCGCGCGTCGGCGGCGGCCTCGCCGCCGGCATGGCGTACCCGACGACGCTCGCGCTGATCACCGCGCTGTGGTCTCCCGGAGCCGGGCGGACGAGGTCGATCGCGCTCTGGTCCGGCATCGGCGGCGCGATCGCGGCGCTCGGCCCGCTCCTCTCCGGCCTGCTGCTCGAGCACTTCTACTGGGGCTCCGTGTTCCTGCTGACGCTGCCGCTCGCCGTCGTCGCCATCTACCTCGCGTGGCGCTTCGTGCCGGCACACGTGAACGAAGGCACGGAACCGGTCGACAACCTCGGCGGCGTCCTCTCGCTCCTCCTCGTCGGGGCGCTGATCCTCGCGATCAACTTCGCGCCGGTCCCGAACGCGGGGACGCTGACGATCGTGCTCGGGATCGTCGCCGTCGTCGCGCTCGTCCTCTTCTACCTCCGGCAGCGGCGCGCCGCGAACCCGCTCTACGACCTCGACGTCGCCGCGCGCCCGCCGTTCTGGGTCGCCGCCTGCGCCGGGATCATCGTCTTCGGCTCGCTGATGGGCGCGATGTTCATCGGCCAGCAGTTCCTCCAGAACGTGCTCGGCTACTCGACGCTCGACGCCGGTCTCTCGATCCTGCCGGCGGCGTTCTGCATGGTGCTCGTCGCGCCGCGCTCCGCGAAGATCGTCGACGCACGCGGCGCGCGGTTCACGCTCCTGTTCGGCTACGTGTTCGTGCTGCTCGGCTTCCTGACGATGCTCCTGCTCTGGAAGGAGAACATCGCGTACTGGAAGGTCGGGCTCGGCTACGCGTTCGTCGGCATCGGCGTCGGCCTCGCGGGCACGCCGGCCTCGCACTCCCTCACGGGCTCGGTGCCGGTGCGACGCGTCGGGATGGCGTCCGGCACCGCCGACCTCCAGCGCGACCTCGGCGGTGCGATCATGCAGTCGATCTTCGGCGCGCTGCTGACCGCCGGCTACGCGACCGCCGCCGGCACGCTGATCTCGAGCTCCGGCAAGAACATCACCCAGAGCACCCAGGCCGAGCTGACGAAGTCGTTCTCGAGCGCCGCGGACACGGCGTCGCGCTATCCGCCCGCGATGCAGGACAAGATCGTCGCCGGCGCGAAGACGGCGTTCCTCCAGGGCGACCAGTGGGCCTACACGGCCGGGATCGTCGCCGTGCTGCTCGGCGCCGTCATCGTCTGGTTCTGCTTCCCGAGGATTGAGCGCGAGAACGAGCTGCTCGCTGAGTACCACGCCGAGGACGTGGCGGCGCCTGCGGCGGCATGATCGCGCACACGCTCCTGGCGGCGAACCCGGCGGTGAACTGGCTCACCGGCTGGAAGTTCACCGGGAGCTTCACGACGGTCGACCTGATCGCAGCGTCGACGAACGCGCTGAACGGGGCGCTGCTGTCGCGGCGCCCCGACCACTACAAGAACTTCACGATCGTCGGCGTCCTCTGCATGGCCCTGCTGATGGGGCTCGGCGGCGGGATCACGCGTGACGTGATGGTCGGACAGGTACCGGCGGCGTTGACGAATCCGGCGTACCTCACGCTCGCGCTCGCCTTCGGGTTCGTCGGCTACAAGCTCGCGTACGCGAAGGGACAGCTGTTCCGCGAGGGGCTGTTCCAGTTCATGACCTCGTTCTCGCTGCCGTGGTACGCGATCGCGGGCGCGGACAAGGGCGTGCAGGTCGGGCTGCCCGTGTTCGGCGTCGCGCTCCTCGCGGTCGTGGGGCCGACGGCGGGCCGCTGGTATGCGGACGTGACGAGCGGCGTGCCGCCGAAGCAGTTCGTGCGCGGCGAGTGGTTCGTCGGGCTCGCGCTGCTGACCGGCGTCGTCTGGGTCGTCCTCTACTGGGCGATCGTCGAAAAGGCGGGCGCAAGCATCTGGTGGGCGACGCTGATCGCCTTCGCGGTCGGTTACACGCTGCGGGTCATCGCCCTCTACCGGGGCTGGGAGGAGCCGCTCGCCCCCGAGCCGGAAGGCGTCTACCGCCACGACGACGGCAGGCCGCTGCTCGGCCGCAAGCTCGCCGGGAAGTCCCAGCGCGAGCTGCGCGACCTCGGCCTGCTCGTCGGGGACAGGAACTGACAGGAGAGAGAGGGGAGAAACCATGGCCGACACAGTGACCGACGTCCTGGTCGCCGCATACCAGGACCTCGACGAGGCGACGAAGGACTTCGACGGGCTCGCCGGCATCGTCGCGGACAAGAAGGTGGAGATCGAGGCGGCGATCCTCATCACACACGCGGCCGACGGCGCGGTGACCGTTCGTCAGACCGCCGACCACCGCGGCCGCAAGGGCGTCGCGTGGGGCGGCGGAGTCGGGCTGCTGGTCGGTCTGGCCGCACCGCCGCTGCTCGCGACGACGGCCGTCGGCGCCGCCGCGGGCGGGCTGATCGGCCGGTTCGTGGACAAGCGTCTCGAGACGGAGCTGCACGACAAGATCGGCGAGAACCTCCCGGCAGGCGGCGCCGCGATCATCGCCGCGTTCGACGACGAGCATCGGCTCGCGGTGGAGCAGGCGCTTCCGGGCTCGCTCGCAAAGTCGCTCGTCCAGACCGACAAGCAGGGGATCCGCGCGCTGAAGGACGGCCTCGCCGAGGCGATGGGCAAGTTCGTCCCCGACCGCACGGTGCTGCCGATCTCCGACAAGAGCTTCGGCGGCACGGCCGGCCGCACCCTCGAGGACTCGGTCGGCGACTGGACGGTCGTCGCCGACGTGAAGCCTCCGCAGGACGCGCCCAACGTGCTGCTGATCCTGATCGACGACGCGGGCTTCGGCCAGCCGGACACGTTCGGCGGGCCGATCCCGACGCCCAACTTCACGCGCGTCGGGAAGCAGGGCCTCACCTACAACCGCTTCCACGTGACGGCGCTGTGCTCGCCGACGCGAGCGGCGCTCCTCACCGGCCGCAACATGCATCGCGTCGGAATGGGCTCGATCGCCGAGTTCCCGGGCCCGTACCCGGGATACACCGGCACCGTCCCGCGCAGCTGCGCGTCGATCCCGAAGATCCTCGCCGAGAACGGCTACACCACCGGCGGGTTCGGCAAATGGCACCTGACGCCCGATCGTGAGCAGGGCCCTGCAGGCCCCTACACGCACTGGCCCCAGGGCTGGGGCTTCCAGCGCTTCTACGGGTTCCTGAGCGGCGCTGCCGGCCAGTGGGACACGCTCGTCACGCAGGACAACAAGACGATCGGCGTCCCCGACGGCAAGGACGGCGAGCCGTACTACTTCCCCGAGGACATGACCGACAAGGCGATCGAGTGGCTGCACGGCGTGCGCGGGCACGACGGGGACAAGCCCTGGTTCATGTACTACTCGACCGGTTGCGCGCACGCGCCGCACCACGTCGCCAAGGAGTGGGCCGACAGGTTCAAGGGAAAGTTCGACCAGGGCTGGGACACGCTCCGCGAGGAGGTCTTCGAGCGGCAGAAGACGCTCGGCGTCATCCCGGAGGACGCGGTCCTGACACCACGGCCGGACATCTTCCCGGCCTGGGACTCGCTCGACGACGAGGCCAAGAAGCTCTACACGCGGCAGATGGAGGTGTACGCCGGTTACCAGGCGAACGCCGACTTCCACGTCGGCCGGCTGCTCGACGCGGTCGAGGAGCTCGGCGACATGGACAACACGCTCATCCTCTACGTCTGGGGTGACAACGGGGCCAGCATGGAGGGGACGACGACGGGCTCGTTCAACGAGATGACGTTCCTGAACGGCGTCGTCCTCGATCCGAAGCAGCAGCTCGAGCTGATCGAGAGGTACGGAGGGATCGACGCCCTCGGCGGCCCGCACACGGCGCCGCACTGCGCCGCCGCGTGGGCATGGGCCGGCAACACGCCGTTCCAGTACGGCAAGCAGGTCGCGAGCCACCTGGGCGGCACCCGGAACCCGATGGTCGTCTCCTGGCCGAAGCGGATCGAGCCGAGCGGCGACGTGCGCTCCCAGTTCACCCACGTGATCGACGTCGGCCCGACGATCCTCGAGGCGGCCGGCATCCTCGAGCCGAAGACGGTCGACGGGATCGAGCAGGAGCCGATGGACGGGACGAGCTTTCTCGAGACGTTCGACGACGCGAACGCGGAGGAGCGGCACACCGTCCAGTACTTCGAGTTCGCCGGCGCCCGGGCGATCTACAAGGACGGCTGGTGGGCCTGCTCGAGGCCTGAGCGGCTTCCCTGGGATCTCTCGCCCGAGACGCTCAAGCAGTGGGGGCCGGGCTCCGGCTGGGATCCCGACAAGGATCCCTGGGAGCTCTACTACCTGCCCGACGACTTCTCCCAGGCGAACAACCTCGCCGCCGAGAAGCCGGAGAAGCTCGAGGAACTGAAGGCGCTGTTCTGGGAGGAGGCGGAGCGCAACCATGTGCTGCCGCTGTTCGGCTGCGTCGCGGTCTTCATGGGCGACCTGCCGCCGATCCCGACCCAGACTCGCCACACGTACGCCGGAGACGTCGAGAACGTCAACCGCGGTCTCGTTCCGAGGATCTACGGGCACTCGTACGCGATCGAGGCGGAGATCACGGTGCCCGCAGGCGGCGCCGAGGGCGTGCTCGTCGCCAACGCCGACTTCATCGGCGGCTGGGCGCTCTGGATCGACGACCAGGGTCGTCTCAATCACACGTACTCGTTCCTCGGTGTCGAGCAGTACCGCCAGACCTCGACGAAGCCGATCCCGACGGGCGACGTGACGGTGAAGATGCTGTTCGAGACCGACGAGCCCAAGCCCGGAAGCGCCGGCACGGTCACCCTCTGGGCCAACGGCGAGCAGATCGGCGAGGGACGGCTCGACCACACCATCCCGATCTCGCCGACGTCCTACGCGGGAATGGACATGGGCCGGGACAACGGGCTCGTCGTCGACCTCGACTACGAGGCGAAGGCCCCGTACGCGTTCACCGGGACGCTGAAGCACGTCACCTTCGACCTCGAACCGGCCGGAACGGCCGACGAGGAGAAGGCACTGCACGAGCACGCCGCGATTCACGCCGTCGCGCACGGCGTGTCGGCGTAACACAGGCAAAGGAGAGACATGTCACCGCAAGCAGGCGACGACCGGTCGGGCTGGCTCGAGTTCACGGCCGTCCTCATGTTCGCCGTCGCGTTCTTCCGCATCATCACCGCGATCGGCTACTTCGCGAAGAGCACGAAGGTCACCAACCTCACGAACGGGCTGTTCAGCAGCCACGTCTGGGCGTGGGGAGCCTGGGACATCCTCATCGCCGTGGTCGCGATCTTCGCCGGGCTGTCGCTGCTCGGCGGCGGCGGCTTCGGCCGCGTGGTCGGCTACATCTTCGGCGTGCTCGTCATCGTCCAGGGCTTCACCGTGATCAACATCGCGCCCTGGTACGGCGCGCTCGCGATCCTGCTGGGCGTGCTCGTCGTCTACGGGCTCGCGCGGACGCCGAGGGGGGTGACGGCATGAGCCGCGGCTGGTGGATCGCCGTGATCCTCGTCGCGGTCGGCGTCGGCCTCGCCGTGCTCGTCGGCGTGCTCGGCACGCGGAACGAGCCGTCGAAGTCCGAGGCGGTGTCGAGCCTCTGCTCGAGCCTCACGGCGCTCGAGGGCTCGGTGACGACGCTGACAGGCATCGACACGAGCACCGCGACGATGGCCGACTTCCAGGCGGATGTGACCGCCGTCCAGGACGACTGGAGCACGGTGAAGAGCGACGCGCAGGCCGTCCAGAACGCGCAGATGGGCAGCCTCGACAGTGCCTGGGACAGCTTCGAGTCGGCGGTGAAGAGCATCCCGAGCGACGCGACCGTCCAGGACGCGTCCAACAGCGTCAAGCAGGCGGCCGACCAGCTCCAGTCGGAGGCGCAGTCGACGGTCTCGTCGATGAGCTGCTCGTCCGCGAGCGCCTAGCCGGCGCAGGCGGAGAGACGGCGCCGCGGGAGGCGCGGTCGAAAGGGCCGCGTCTCCCGCCGGCGGCGGTCAGGCGGTCGCGCCGCGCGCGCGGTACCACTTCTGCGAGGCGCGGCCCGAGTACGAGATGACGTCGAGCAGGAAGCCGATCGCGACGGCGATCCAGCTCGCCCCGTGCACGCCGCCGGGGCTCCAGACGATCACGTACATGAGGGTCGTCCACGGCAGGAAGATCAGGCCGAGCAGCGGCCACCACCAGTGGGCGAACGCCGCCTGGATGCGGTGCCCGAAGATCCACTCGAGCACGAGCGCGATCCGCGGGCCGAAGGCGAAGAGCACGAGCAGGAAGCAGCACACGCCGCGATTCTCGGGGCGGCGAGGCCCCGGGTCAAACGGGAAGGCGGCCCCCGCCTAACAAACGCGGCATCCGATGCGTCTGACATCATGTGCCGTCGATGCGCCTCGCAGCCGTCAGCGCCGTCGCCCTCGTCCTCCTTTCCGGGGCCGCCGTGGCATCCGCGGCGCCCAAGACGGCGTCCGACTGCGCCGTCCCGAACACGTGCGGCCTCGCCGACCTGGTCTTGACCGGGACGGTGAGCCCGACGACCGCTCAGGTCGGCGACAGCCTCACCTGGCAGCTCACGGTCAACGACATCAACACCTATCCCGCCCTGTCCGTGACCGTCGACATCACGCTTCCGTCGAACGTCCAGGTCGTCTCGACGTATGCCGACCGCGGCCCGGGCTGTTCGTCGACTAGCGCCACGACCCTGCACTGCAACCTCGACTGGCTTTCCAAGGACGTGCAGTTCGGGCACCTGACCATCGTCGCCAAGGTGACCGCGGCGGGCGACCACGCCCTGACGGCGGTGACGGGATACTCGGGCCAGTCCGGTCCGGTCAACGACCCGAATCCGGGCAACAACACGGTGACTCTGACCGCGACCACGCCGCTGCCGCCGGTGCTGCCGGTGATCGCCGCCGGCGTCGCGTCGCCGGCCGTGAAGGCGGGGAAGACGGTCACGGTCAGCTTCAACGTGACGCGCGGCGACAACTCTCAGGCGATGACGGACGGCACGATGGTCAGCACCTCCACGCTCGGGACGGCGACGATCGCGCACACCCAGGTGTTCACGAACGGTGTCGCGCAGGTCACGGTCACCATTCCGAAGACGAAGGTGAAGGGCAAGAAGCTGGTCGTGACCGTGACGATCACGTCGTCGACGAACGGCACCGCGTCGAAGTACGCGAAGTTCACCGTCCACTGAGCCGGCGGCGCTAGCCGGCCGGGTGGCCGTGGACGCGCCTGTAGAGCCTCGTCGCCGCGGCGATCAGCCCCGCGCGCGTCGGCTGGTGCGCGCCGGCGGTGGGCCAGCCCACGCCGACGAGGTAGAGGAAGGGGCCGTCGGTGAAGAAGACGTTCTCGCCGGCCTGGCCGCCGCCACGCAGCCCGTAGCCCCGCGCGCCGGGGATGCCTGCCACGGCGTACGGCGTGAACCTCGCGCCCATGGCGATGTCCTGTGTCCGGTACTTGTCGAAGCTGACGGCGAGCTCGGCGCGCGCGGCGGCGGCGGAGCCGAGCTGCATCACCCAGGAGACGCCCTCCTGCGTCGCGCCGTGCGCGTAGAACTGCTGGACGAGCCCCTTGAACCCCTCGCGGCGCAGCCGTGCGACCTCGGCCGCGCGCTGTGCGGAACTGAGGGTCGGGTCGGACTGGACCCACAGCGCCGCCGACGGGTACTTCGCGATCCCGTGGTCGGGCCGGAACCCGGCGAGCTCACCGGACCGGAGCACCCGCGCGCGCAGCGGCAGCGGCTGCGCCGCCGCCGCGACGCCCTGCGCCGCGAGCAGCGAGGCGCCCGCGAGCGCCGCCACCACCGTGAGCTTCGACTGCATGACGCGCCAGGGTACCGACGAAGCGTCGGCCTCCGATCACCAGGACCTGTCCCGGGGTCAGACGCTGGGACATGTCGTTTCAGGGCGCTCCGGTTCGTGCCTGTTCAACCGTGTGGGGACGGCTGGACTTCGAACGAGCCGCAGCTCAGTCTGCGACCCCGGCAGACGTCCGGAAGCCGCGCAATGCGCTCGTCATGGTGGTCGGCGAGGTCGTAGACATGCAAACCGTCCGACAGCGCATAGAAGAGATGGTCGTTGCTCCACCAGCCGAGCGAGGCCGGGCGGATCTTCAATACCTCCGTCACCCGGCCTGTCCCCGTGGCCAGGAACACCCCCGGCGAGTTGTAGTCGTTGGAGCCGAAGACGAGCCGGGTGCCGTCGGGCGACCAGCGCGGGCGCATCACGTTGTCGGCGATGCGGCGAGCGCCGACACCGTCGGCTCCGACCACGTCGACGGCGCCGAAGTCCACCTCGAACGCGAATCGCTTCCCGTCGGGTGACCAGTCGAGGCCCGTGAGGGAGTAGGCGCGGGTATGGCGCACCGTATGGAATCCGGTTCGGTCGATACGCTCGATCCCGATCCCGCCGCCACGCGTCCCGCCGCCGGACGTCGACGCCCGGCCAACGGCGAAGGCGACCGTCTTGCCGTCGGGCGACCAGGTCGGATACCCACCGAGGCTGCAGAGGTCGCCGGGCTGCCCTGGATCGCCGCAGAGACGACGCTTTCCGGTTCCGTCCGCACGCATCACGAAGACTCCCCCCTCGGAATCTGCGCCCATCCCGTCGTAGGCCAGGAGCTTGCCGTCCGGCGACCACCGCGCGTCGTCGGAACAATCGACGCACGGCGCGGTCAGTCGATGCGCGCTCCGCGACCCCAGCCGGGCCACGTACAGCGTCGCGTTGGCGTCCTCGCCAGGCCCGTTGTCCCTGTACTGCGTGAAGACAACGAGCCGCGCGACGCCCGTCGGCGTACCGGCTGATGCACCCGAGCCGGTGAGCAGCACGACCCCAACCGCAACGGCGTACAGGCCCACTCGCATTCTCGACACAGTCTCAAGCATGCGCCCCCGCGTCTATCGGGTCAGTCGGTGTGAAACACGCTGAGGAGGTCCGCAGGGGCTTCCGACGAAAGCGCCCGGTTCCAGGGCTTTCTCTTGAGCTGCGGGGCAGGGATTCGAACCCCAACTTCCTGATCCAGAGTCAGGCGTCCTACCGTTAGACGACCCCGCAACGGGTCGGCGGCAAGTGTAGCGGGCCCCCCGCCTCAGATCTCGAGGCGGTAGACCGGCACGAGGCGCTGCTCCGTCTCCGTGTCGATGTGCGCGACCACCTCGACGTACGGCTCGAGGCCCGAGCCGCGGAGCTTCGCCTTCAGGAGCTCGTCCACCTGGAAGATCCCGGACGAGTTGTTCATCCGGATCTCGATCAGGATCGGGCGCTCCTCGCCGTCGCTGATCGTCACGTCCTCGATCGCCGCGGCCGAGAGCGAGTGCATCGACACGCGGCCGCGCTCGAACGGGATCCGGGAGCGTCCCTTCGCCATGTCGAGCGCGTCGGCGACCCGGATGATGCCCGCCTCGAGCGTCAACGGCTCGCCGTCGGCGCGGTGGCTCGTGATCCCCTGGAGCACCTCGGAGACGACGACCGTTCGATCGGGCTCGTCGTAGATCCCCTCGAGCAGCTCACGCAGCTTCGGCTCGGCGAGGAAGAGGCTGAAGTCCTCGTGGCCGTGGCGGTGGATCGACATGCCGACGCAGTGCGTCAGGGCGGCGAGGGTGACGACGACCTCGGCGTCCTCGTTCGTCATCCCGTAGTCGCGGACCATCGCCGGCTCGACGTGATGCTTCGTCAGCTGGCGGAGCAGCTTCAGCGCGATGTTGGTGACGATCTGGATGTGCACCCACGAGTGGTCGTTGATCCCCATCCGGGCGACCGCGTTCACGTTCGACACGTGCCACCAGCCTTTCAGCTGGTCGTCGGCGTTGACCCGCTCGACGATCGTGCGGAGCTTGCGGTTGCCGCGGACGGGGACGTTGATCCGCATCCGCGCGACCGCCTCGCGGGGCGTCAGCCGCGCCTCACGCTCCGCCTCCGCCGGGGCCGGGTGCTCGATTCGCTCCTCGGTCTCCCGGTCGATATCGCCTTCGAGGGTCACCGCGGCAGCATACGTCCGCCGCATCCGTCATAACTCCGCGTGTGGACGCACATCCCGTCCGGCTCGCCGTCGAGGACGATCTCCACCGGAACCGGCTGACGGTCTTCTTCCGGCTCCTCCTCTACATCCCGCACTTCATCTGGATCGAGCTCTGGTCGATCGCCGTGTTCGTCGTCGCGATCATCCAGTGGGCGATCACGCTCGTCACCGGACGGCCCGCCGCGGGGCTGCACCGCTTCCTGAGCGCATACGTCCGCTACGCCACGCATCTGTCGGCGTACATCCACCTCGTCGGGAACCCGTACCCGGGCTTCACCGGCGAAGAGGGCGAGTACCCGGTCGACATCTCGCTCCCGGCTCCGGCGCCGCAGCGAAGGCTCGTGACGCTGTTCAGGATCTTCCTCGTCCTGCCGGCACTCATGGTCAACGGAGCGCTCGGCGGCTCTCCGCCGTTCTTCGCGCGGGTCTCGCGCTCCGGCGGCCGTTCCTGGTTCATCTCCACGGGCTTGAGCGGACTTGCGGGGACGACCGCGGTTCTCGGCTGGTTCGCGAGCGTCGCGCGCGGCGGGATGCCGCAAGGGCTCCGTGACGCGGGCGCCTACTCCGTCGGCTACAACGCGCAGGCGCTCGCGTACCTGCTGTTCGTCACCGACCGGTATCCGAGCTCCGACCCCGTGCCGCTGCTCGCCGGCGTCAAGCGCCCACCCGAGCACCCCGTGCGTCTCGTCGGTGACGCCGACGATCTGCGGCGGTCGCGCCTGACCGTCTTCTTCCGACTCCCGCTCGCGATCCCGCATCTCGTCTGGCTCACGCTCTGGTCGATCGCGGCCGCGGTCGCGGTGTTCCTCAACTGGTGGGTGCTGCTGTTCCGCGGGACGCCTGCCGGTGCGTTCCACCGGTTCAACTCGCGGTTCGTCCGCTACTCGCTCCACGTCTACGCGTTTCTCTTCCTCGCGGCGAACCCGTTCCCGGGATTCACCGGCGAGACGGGCCGCTACCCGCTCGACCTCGTCCTCCCCGAGCCGGCACGGCAGAACCGCTGGGTCACGTTCTTCCGTGTCCTGCTCGCGATCCCGGCGTGGTTCGTCCAGATCGCCCTGTTCGGCGCCCTCTTCACCTCGGCTGTCCTGACCTGGTTCTACGCGCTCGTGCGCGGGTCGGCGCCGGAGGGCCTGCGCAATCTCTCCGCCTACGCCCTGCGCTACGGCTCCCAGGTGAACGCGTACTACTACCTCCTCACCGACGTCTACCCGCACTCGAGCCCGCTCGAGGGCGGAGCAGAGGAGGAGCCCGAGCCGGAGCCGACGGCCGAGCCGCAATACGCCTGGTGACCGGCCGCCCGGCCGCGCGCGCGGGGCTGCTCGCGGCGCTCGCGGCGGTGTGGGCGTTCGCGGCGTTCCTGCTCTGGCAGACGCGCGTTCCGTCGTCGCTGCGGCTCCCGCACGTCGACGTCCACCGCTACTTCACGCCGGCGCAGCTGCACGCCGCGTCTTCGTACGGCCGCTTCACGGAGATCGTCTGGATGCTGTCGGTGATCGTCGAGCTCGCCGTGTTCGCGCTCTACGCGAAGCGCGGGCCGCGCTTCACGCGCGAGTCCGCGGCGGGACCGATCGGGACCGGGATGCTGCTCGGGATGCTCGGCTTCGCGCTCCTCTGGCTCGCGGAGGTGCCGGTCGACGTCGCGTCGCTGTGGTGGCAGCGTCGCCATCACCTGACGAGCGTCGGCTACGTCACGGAGATCTTCGGGAACTGGCTCGCGCTCGGCAGCCAGTTCGTCTTCCTCTGCCTCGCGCTCGCGATCGTCATGGGGCTCGCGCGGCGCCTCGGCGAGAAGTGGTGGATCCCCGCGGCGCCGGTGTTCGTCGCGCTCGCGGCGCTCTCCGCCTTCGTGACGCCGTATCTGCTCGGCACGCATCCGCTCCACAACCAGCGGCTGCTGGCGCAGGCGCGCGCGCTCGAGCGGATCGAGCACGTGCACGTCCCGATCGTCGTCGAGCCGGTGCGCGGGTCGACGCCGCTCCCGAATGCGGAGGCGACGGGCCTCGGCCCGAGCCGACGCGTCGTCATCTGGGACACGTTCCTCGACGGGCGGTTCACCGACCGGGAGCTGCGCGTCGTGATCGGGCACGAGCTCGGACATCTCGCGCGCAACCACATCTGGAAGGACGTCGCCTGGTATGCGCTCTTCGCGTTCCCGGGTGCGTATCTGATCGCGCGCGCGACGCGGCGGCGGGGCGGGATGGGGCAGCCGGAGGCGGTGCCGCTCGCGCTCCTCGTCCTCGTCGTGCTCGGCCTGCTCGCGCTTCCGCTCGAGAATGCGATCTCACGGCACCAGGAGGCGGAGGCGGACTGGATGGCGCTCCAGGCGACGCACGATCCGACTGCGGCGACCGGACTGTTCCGCCGCTTCGTGCCGACGACGCTCGACGAGCCGGACCCGCCGACGTGGGAGGTCGTCGTGCTCGAGAACCATCCGACGATCGCGCAGCGGATCGCGATGGCGCAGGCGTGGAAGCGCCTGCACCCTGGTCGCTAGCTCTCGCCGCCCCAGCGGTGCTGATGCTCGTCGAAGCGGCGCTGGTACTCGGCGTCGATCGACTCGGCGACGGGCGAGGCGGGCTCGGCGCCGCCGGCCTGCTCCTCCCAGACGGACTGCCAGCGGTGGCCGGGCTCGAGGATCACCGGCCGGTTCGGGTCGCGCAGCAGGAAGTACGCGACGGTGACCGCGTGCGCGGCATACGGCGCGGTCAGCATCGACGAGAGCGTCAGCGCGATCCACCAGCCGAACATGCCGGCGTGCGCGGAGACGAGCGCGAACGGGATCGTCACGATCCCGGTCAGGAGGCCGACGCCGAGGATCACGCGGAAGATGCACCAGCCGTTGCCGGCGACCATGTCGCCGGAGCGCTTCATCGCGTCGCGCGCGTTGCCCTCCTCGAGCATCGCCACCGGCACGGCCACCGCCCAGCGCGTCATCAGGATGCAGCCCGGGACGACGAACAGGAGGAAGCCGAGGGCCATGCCGAAGGCGCTGAGCAGCGAGACGGCGACGAGCTTGCCGAACTCGCCGCCGGCGCGTCCGAACGCCTCGGGCACGCTCGCGTCGTCGTCGCCGTCGACGTGGAGCCCGCGCACGATCTCGACGAGCCCGCCCTCGAGCAGTGCGGTTCCGGCGAACGACAGCATGACCGCGATCAGGCCGAGCGAGCGCCCCGCGGCACCGCCCCGGATGAACGCCTGGAAGACGTTCACCGCGCCGAACACGAGCCCGGCCATGAGGATCGAGCGGAGGAACAGCCGCTTGTAGAGCGCCCACGCCCGCGAGAGGACGTCGGTCGCGGACAGCTCGACGCGCCCGCCGGTCGGCGCCGCTGCGGCGAAGTCGGTCACGGGGCCGTTATCGGCCCTGAAGTCAACGCGCTTGAGCCGTGCCCGCCGTGAGCCCGTACGCTCCTTCCGTGGCCGGCTTCGACGCGCTGTTCGGCGAGGACTACCTCTGGTTCTGGGCGCCGCTGCTCACCGACGAGCAGGCGGACGCCGACGCGGACGCCGCGTGGCGGTTCCTCGGGCTCGAGCCGGGGATGGAGGTGCTCGACCTCGCGTGCGGGCACGGGCGGATCGCGAACCGGCTCGCGGCGCGCGGCGCCCGCGTGACGGGGCTCGACGCCTCGGAGCTCTTCCTCGAGCGGGCGCGCGCGGATGCGGCGGCGCGCGGCGTCGAGGTCGAGTACGTCCACGGCGACATGCGGGCGATCCCGTGGCAGGGGCGGTTCGACCGCGTGCTCAACTGGTTCACCGCGTTCGGCTACCACGCCGACGACGAGCTGCACGGGATCCTCCGCGGCGTGCGGGCGGCGCTGAGGCCGGGCGGACGGTTCGTGCTCGAGACGATCAGCGTGACGGCGCTCATGCGGCGGTTCGAGGCGACCGGCGTGCGCGAGCGCGACGGCGACTATCTCGTCGAGCTGCGCCGCCTCGACCCGGCGCGGGGCGGGGTCGAGTCGTCGTTCGTCGCGATCCGCGGCGGCGAGACACGGCGCTACGACGTCTTCGTCCGCATGCCGACGTTCCCGGAGCTGCGCGACTGGCTGATCGCCGCCGGCTTCACGCGCGTCGAGGCGTACGGCGAGGACGGCGAGCCGTTCGCCGACGCGCACCGGCGGCTCGTCGCAGTCGCGGACCTCTAGACGGCGTCGAGCCGGGCGAGCAGCGCGTCGCGCGAGCCGGGGCGGAGCGCGTAGACGAGGACGAAGAGCGCCTCGCGCGCGAGCCGCTGGGCGTGGTCGTCGAGCAGGAGCGACGCGCTCCCGCGTGCCGTCATGAGTGCGGCGGCCGCGCGCAGCGCCAGCTCGCCGGCGGCGGCGCGGGCGGTCTCGATCGTCTCCGGGTCGAGCCGGTCGAGCTCGGCACGGCAGTCGGCGAGCTCGTCGTCGAGCGGGGAGGGGCCGAGCAGCCGGCAGCACCGCGACGCGACGCCGAGCGCGAACGCGGCGTGCAGGCGCAGCACCTCGGGCGGCGTCCTACCCTCCGCGAACGGCGAGACCGAGGTCACGCACTCGGCGTGTACCGCGTGCGCGCGGAACGTCGTCCGCACGGTCGCGGTCGCGTTCAGCGCCGCGAGCGAGAGTCGCTCGACCTCGAGCGTGTCGGACTCGCTCGCGTCGACGAACGCCCAGACGAGGCGTCCGTCGTCGCTGCGCGCCGCCGTGTGGACGACGTCGATCCGCCCCCAGCCGGAGACGAAGGGCGACGTCCCGTCGAAGATCCAGCCGGCTCCCAGCTCGCGCGCGACGAGCCGCGGCGGACCCGGGAGCGCGCCGCCGAGCGCGAGCCCGGCGCGCTGCTCGCCGCTGCAGAGGGCCGGCAGCCGTGCGCGGACCGCCTCGGTCTCGCTCCGGGCCGCCGCGACGGTGGCGCCGATGTGCTGGCCCCAGACGAACGCCGTCGTCAGGCAACCGGAGGAGAGCGCCTCCCAGACGGCGGCGACGGTCGGGAAGTCGGCGTCGAGACCGCCGGCCGACTCGGGCCCCGCGAGCCCGTAGAGGCCGGCGTCCGCGAGCGCGTCGAACAGCTCGATTGGGACGGCGTCCGCGGCGTCCGTGCCGAGCGCGGCGGGGAAGAGCACCTCGTCCGCGAGCCGCTGCGCTGTCCCGACGACGTCCACGGCGCGAGCCTACGCGAGCCGGTCGAGCTCGTCGCGCACGAGAGCAAGCGCACGTGCGAGGCGCTCGCGGTTCTTGGGCGCGTTCAGCCAGCCGCTCGCGCCGGACGGATGCGGAAGCGGGACGACGACGGCTCCGTCGCGGTCGAACCGCTCGCCGATGCAGCTCGTCAGCTCCGTCCTCCCGAGCATGCGCCGGAGCGCGAGCCCGCCGACGGTGACGATCAGCGCGGGGCGGAGCAGCTCGATCTCCGCGTCGCGCCAGCGCTCGCAGAGGCGCTGCTCCTCCGGCGCCGGTGTGCGGTCGCCGCGGCCGGACGGCGCCTTGCCGGGATAGCAGCGCGTCACCGAGGCGCAGTAGAACGTCGCGTAGAAGGCGTCCTCGTCGAGCTCGAGCCAGCGGCGCAACGCCCGGCCGGCGCGCCCGCGCCACGGCAGCCGCTCCTCGCCCTCGACGGCGCCGGGCGCCTGCCCGAAGAGGTATGCGCGCTGGCCCGCGTACGGCGCGCGCACGGGCGGCGACTCGAGCGGGAAGCCGGCGTCCGCGCAGGCGCGGCAGCGGGCGGTGGCCCGCTGGAGCGAGGCGATCGTCCGGTATCCGCTTGGTCGTCCGGCCATCAGTCGCTATCTTTTTTGAAGCATGCGCTCGCTCCTGTCGTTCCCGAACCCAGTCAACGAGACCTCGGCGCGCGTCGTCGCCGGCTGCGTCGCCGTGCTCGCCGTGCTCGCGATCGCATTCCAGCAGGGCTGGCTCATCCCCGTGCTGACGTACGGCTTCCTCGCGCGGGCGCTGACCGGCCCGAAGCTGAGCCCGCTCGGGCTGCTCGCGACGCGCGTCGTGACGCCGCGGCTCGACGTCCGCCACCGGTACTCGCCCGGCCCGGCGAAGCGGTTCGCGCAGACGATCGGCGCGCTCTTCACCGTGTCGGCGACGGTCCTCTACTTCGGCGCCGGGGAGCACACCGCCGCGTTCGCGCTCGTGGCCGTGCTCGCCGTGTTCGCGTCGCTCGAGGCCGCCTTCGGACTGTGCGTCGGCTGCAAGGCGTTCTATCTCGGGATGCGGCTCGGGCTCGTGCCGCCGCAGGTGTGCGAGGAGTGCGCGCGCATCCTCGCGGCCGAGTCGTAGTCTCCCTCCGTGCAGCTCCCGCTCGAAGCGGTTCCGAACTTCTCGGAGGGGCGCGACCGCGCGGTCGTCAAGTCCATCGGCCGCGCGCTCGCCGAGCGGGCGCAGCTGCTCGACGTCCACACCGACGAGGATCACAACCGGTCCGTGTTCACGCTCGTGGGGGAGTCCCGCGAGCTCGTGGCGGCGCTGCTCGCCGGCATCGCCGTCGCACGTGAGCGGATCGATCTCCGCGGTCACGACGGCGCGCATCCACGGATCGGCGTCGCCGACGTCGTTCCGGTCGTGCCGGTCCGCCCGGAGGACATGGAGCGCGCGTGCGCGGCGGCGCGCGACCTCGCGAAGCGGATCGGCGGCGAGCTCGGCCTGCCGGTCTTCCTCTACGGCGAGCTCGCGCCCGGCCGCGGGCCGGCGTTCTTCCGGCGCGGCGGCCCGGAGGAGCTGCAGCGGCGGATCGACGCGGGTGAGCTCACGCCGGACTTCGGCCCGCGGGTGCTCGACCCGTCGGCCGGCGGTGTCATCGTCGGCGCGCGGCGTCCGCTGATCGCGTTCAACGTCAACCTCGTCGGGCGCGACCTGGAGGCGGCGCAGGAGATCGCGCGTGCGGTGCGCGAGCGCGACGGCGGCTTCCCCGGCGTGCGGGCGCTCGGACTGCTCCTTCCGCGTGCGGGTCACGCACAGGTCAGCATGAATGTCGAGGACTGGGAGGCCTCGGCGCTGCACGAGATCGTCGCCGCGGTCGAGCGCGAGGCGGCCGCGCGCGGGGTGGAGGTCTCCGGCTCGGAGCTCGTCGGGCTGATGCCGGCCGGAGCTGCGGCCGCGGCCGCCGGGGCGGCGCTGCGCATCGACGGGTTCGACGCGTCGCGCGTGCTCGAGCTACGCATCCTCGACGGGGCGTAGCTGCGTCGCCTCCGCCGACCGGACGGCGAGCGCCGAGAACGCCGTCATGATCCCGGCGACGATGAACAGGGCGGCCGGTCCGGCATAGCCGTAGACGATGCCGCCGCCGAGCACTCCGAGCACCGGGGCGAGCCCCATCGCGACGGCCTTCGACGCCGCCTGGCCGGTCGCGCGCAGGCCTGCCGGCACGAGCTCGTCGGTGATCACGACCATCGCCACCGACGTGAGCCCGAAACCGAGCCCGGCGACGATGCGCGCGGTGGCGAGCGCGGCCGGATTGCCGACGACGGCCCAGATCGCGTAGACGATCACCGAGAGCGCCGCGCCGGTCGCGAACACGCCCGCAGGACGAACGCGCCGCGCGAGCCGCACGGTCGCCATCATGCTCGGCACCTCCGCCGCCGCCTGCAGGCCGGCCGCGAGCCCCACGAGCACCGCGCCGCCGCCGAGCGCGGCGATCCGGACGGCGGCGAAGTTGTACGCCGCCGCGTACGGCGCGAACGCGAGGAACAGCGCCAGCAGGAACAACACGACGGCCGGCGAGGCGAGCACGGCGCCGAGCGCCCGCGTCGACGTGCCCGCACGGAGCGGCCGCGGCCAGCGGCCCCGGAAGACGACGACGACGAGGAGCGCGTTCACCCCGGTGGTGACCGCGTAGATCGGCGCCATCAGGCCGGTTCCGAACGCCTCCATCACACCGCCCCAGACGATCGCGCCGACGGCGAACGACGCGCTCATCCAGAGCCGGACGCCGCCGTACGCGTCGCGCCGACCCGGCCCGAGCCGGTCGAGTGCGAGCGCGTCCGCGAGTGCGTTGTTCGGTGCACGGAAGAGGAAGACGACCGATCCGGCCACGGTGAGCGCGACGGCTCCGTGCGCAAGCGAGAGCAGCACGGACCCGCCCGCGGCTCCGATCAGGCAGATCGCGAGCGTCCGCTCGCGGCCGATCACGCGGTCGGCGAGATACCCCCACGGCGGGCCGGCGGCGAACCCGACGGCCGACATCGCCGCGAGCGCCGCGCCGACGGCCTGCGGACTGAGACCGCGATCCGTCAGGAGCAGCGGGATGAACGGAGCGAACGCGGACTCCGAGACGCCGAGCAGCGTGAAGAGCCCGCGGACGCGCAGCAGGGAGTTGCCGTCGCGGGGCATGCACTCCCGACCTTAGTGCGCCGCCGGGCGGGACACGTCGTACACTCGACCCGTGGCCCAGCGCACCGCGATCGGCCTCACCGGCGACGACCTGACGGTCGCCGACGTCTGGGCCGTCGCGATCGACCGAGACGCCGCGGCGCTGAGCGACGCCGCGCGCGACAAGATGCTCGTCGCGCGGGAAGTCGTCGAGCGGCATGCGCACGGGACGAGCGAGCACACGTACGGCGTCAACACCGGCTTCGGCCGCTTCGTCTCCCGCTCCATCCCCGAGGAGCTGACCGAGGAGCTGCAGCTTCGGCTGCTCCGCTCGCACGCGTGCGGCGTCGGTGAGCCGTACGACGACGAGATCGTCCGGGCGGCGATGCTGCTGCGGGCGAACACGCTCGCCAAGGGGACGTCCGGTGCGCGAGTCGAGACGGTCGAGCTCCTGCTCGAGTGCCTCAACCGGGGCGTCGTCCCCGTGGTGCCGAGCCGCGGGTCGGTCGGCGCGTCGGGCGACCTCGCCCCGCTCGCGCATCTCGCGCTCCCGCTCGTCGGCGAGGGCGAGGCGGTCGTCGAGGGCGAGCGGCTCCCCGGGCTCGAGGCGCTCGTGCGCGTCGGGCTCGAGCCGCTGCGCCTCGCGGCGAAGGAGGGCCTGTCGCTGATCAACGGCACGCAGTTCATGGCGGCGTTCGCGTCGCTCGGCGTCGTGCGGGCGCGCCGACTCGCACGCGTTGCGGACCTCGCGTGCGCGCAGTCGCTCGAGGCGCTGCAGGGTTCGCGGACGTCGTTTCTCCCGCAGATCCACGCGCTCAGGCCGCTGCGCGGGCAGGGCGACTCCGCGGCGAACGTGCTGCGCCTGCTCGACGGCTCGTCGATCATCGAGGCGCACCGGTGGTGCGACAAGGTGCAGGACGCGTACTCGCTCCGCTGCGCGCCGCAGGTGCACGGCGCGTCGCGCGACCTTCTCGACCATGTCGAGTACACGGTGTCGATCGAGCTCAACGCCGCGACCGACAACCCGCTCGTCCTCGTCGACGACGACATGCTCGTCTCGAACGGGAACTTCCACGGGCAGCCGCTCGCGTTCGCGCTCGACGTGCTGGCGATGGCGGCGTCCGAGCTGGCGAGCATCTCCGAGCGGCGCGTCGAGCGGCTCGTCAACCCGAACCTCTCCGACGGGCTCCCGGCCTTCCTCACGACGGACGGCGGCCTCAACAGCGGGTTCATGATCCCGCAGTACGTCGCCGCGTCGCTCGTCTCGGAGAACAAGGTGCTGTGCCATCCCGCGTCCGTCGACTCGATCCCGACGAGCGCGGGGCAGGAGGACCACGTGTCGATGGGCAACGCCGCAGGGCTGAAGGCGTGGCGGGTTCTCGCCAACTGCGAGCGGGCGCTGGCGATCGAGCTGCTCGCCGGCGCGCAGGCGGTCGAGTTCCACGCGCCGCTCGAGCCGGGCGCCGGGGTGCGCGCAACGCGCGCAGCGGTGCGCGAGCTGTCGCCGCGGCTCGGCGACGACCGCTCGCTCGCGCCGGACATCGAGGCGACGGCGACGGCGATCCGCGACGGCTCGCTGCTCGCCGCCGTCGAAGCCGAGGTGGGGGAGTTGCGATGAGCGTCACGGAGACACTGGCCGCGCGCGTCGACGCACTGTGCGGCGACCTCTCGACGATTCGCGCGCCGCGCGGGACGCGGCTGAACGCGCGACAGTGGTCGACCGAGGCGCCGCTGCGGATGCTGTTGAACAACCTCGACCGCGAGGTCGCGGAGAAGCCCGAGGAGCTGATCGTCTACGGCGGCTCCGGACGCGCCGCGCGAAGCCACGAGGCGCTGCGCGCGATCGTCGGCGCGCTGCTCGAACTCGGCGCCGACGAGACGCTGCTCGTGCAGAGCGGGAAGCCGGTCGGCGTCTTCACGACGCACGAGGACGCGCCGCGCGTGCTCATCGCCAACTCGCTGCTCGTGCCGAAGTGGGCGACGTGGGACGAGTTCCGCCGCCTCGAGGCCGAGGGTCTGACGATGTTCGGCCAGATGACGGCGGGCTCGTGGATCTACATCGGGACGCAGGGGATCCTGCAGGGGACGTACCAGACCTTCGCTGCGGCGGGAGAGAAGCACTTCGGCGCTCCGGACCTGCGCGGGCGGACGATCCTCACCGCCGGCCTCGGCGGGATGGGCGGAGCGCAGCCGCTCGCCGGCACGATGTCGGGCGCCGCGATCCTCTGCGTCGAGGTCGATCCGCACCGGATCGAGCGCCGGCTGGAGACGCGGTATCTCGACGAGGCGACCGACTCGCTCGACGACGCGCTCGCGCGCGTGCGGGCGGCCGCGGCGGAGCGTCGGCCGCTGTCGGTCGGCCTGCTCGCGAACGCGGCGGACGTCGTGCCGGAGCTCGCCGCGCGCGGCGAGTCGTTCGACCTCGTCACCGACCAGACCGCCGCGCACGATCCGCTCAACGGCTACGTGCCGCAGGGGCTGACCGTGGGGGAGGCCGATGCGCTGCGCATGTCCGATCCGGACGAGTACCTGCGGCGTGCGCGCGCGTCGATCGTCCGTCACGTCGAAGGGATGCTCGAGTACGTCCGACGTGGCGCGTATGTTTTCGATTATGGCAACAACCTTCGAGGTGAGGCCCGTGACGGTGGCGTAACGGAGGCCTTCTCATACCCGGGCTTCGTCCCGGCCTATATCCGGCCGCTGTTCTGCCGCGGTGTCGGACCGTTTCGCTGGGCGGTGCTGTCCGGGGACCCGACCGACATCGCGACGATCGACGGTGTGCTCCGGGGGCTGTTCCCGGACGATCCGCTGCTGCAGCGGTGGCTCGAGCTCGCGCCCGAACGGGTGGCATTCCAGGGGCTGCCCGCGCGGATCTGCTGGCTCGGCTACGGCGACCGTGCGAAGGCGGGGCTCGCGATGAACGAGCTCGTGCGCTCGGGTGCGGTCAAGGCGCCCGTCGTCATCGGCCGCGACCATCTCGACGCGGGGTCGGTCGCGTCCCCGTATCGCGAGACCGAGGCGATGCGGGACGGCTCGGACGCGATCGCCGACTGGCCGATCCTCAACGCGCTCGTCAACGTCGCGGCGGGAGCGACGTGGGTCAGCGTCCACCACGGCGGCGGCGTCGGCATCGGCAATGCGATCCATGCGGGGATGGTCGTCGTCGCCGACGGCACGGACGCAGCGGCGGAGCGGCTCGAGCGCGTGCTGACGACCGACCCGGGCACAGGCGTGCTCCGCCACTTCGACGCCGGCTATCCGGAGGCGATCGACGCCGCCGAGCGGGGCGGGCTGAGGATCCCGTCGGCGCCGCACGACGCGTGAGCACGGCCTCCGCGCGGCTGCTCGTCCGCGACCTCGAACAGCTGGCGACGCCGGCCCGAGGCGGTGCGCCCGTGCGCGGGTCGGCGCTGGGCGAGGTCGAGGTGCTCGAAGACGCGTTCGTCCTCTGCGCGGGCGAGACGATCGAGGCCGTCGGCCGCATGCGCGACCTCCCTGCGCTCGACGGCGACGTGCGCGAGCTCGACGGGCGGGGGCTCTGCGCGGTCCCCGGGCTCGTCGACTGCCACACGCATGCGGCGTTCGCCGGCGACCGCGTCGACGAGTTCTCGCTCCGTGCGGCGGGCGCCGGCTACGAAGAGCTGCACGCCCGCGGCGGCGGCATCCTCTCGACGGTGCGCGCGACGCGCGCCGCCGGCGAGGACGGGCTGCGCGCGAACGTCGAGCGGCACCGGGGCTGGATGCTCCGGCACGGGACGACGACGTTCGAGGCCAAGTCGGGCTACGGCCTCGACCGCGACACCGAGCTCGCGTCTCTGCGCGCGATCCGCGCCGCGGGAGGCATCCCGACCTGGCTCGGAGCGCACGCGGTGCCGCCGGAGTTCGGCGGCGACGCCGACGCGTACCTCGACTTCGCCCTCGCCGAGGTGCTCCCCGAGGCGGCGACGCTCGCCGAGGCGGCCGACGTGTTCCTCGAGCGCGGCGCCTTCGACGCCGCGCAGGCCCGCCGCTACCTCGAGGCGTGCCGCGCCGCGGGCCTCGCCCTGCGGCTGCACGGCGACCAGTTCAGCGAGCAGGGGGCGATCCCGCTCGCGGTCGAGCTCGGCGCCCGCTCGGTCGACCACCTCGAGGCGACGGGTCCGGACGGCGTCCGCGAGCTCGCGGCGAGCGACGTCGTCGCCGTGCTGCTCCCCGCCAGCGCGCTCTTCCTCGGGCGGGCGATGCCGCCCGGTCGGGCGCTCGTCGACGCCGGCGCGGCGGTCGCGCTCGCCACCGACTTCAACCCGGGCAGCGCCTTCTGCGAGAGCCTGCCGCTCTGCTGTTCCCTGGCGGCGACGCAGATGACGCTGTCGCCGGCGGAGGCGCTCACCGCCTGCACCGTCAACGCGGCGCACGTGCTGGGCCGCGCCGACACGGTCGGCCGCGTCGCGCCGGGCTACCGCGCCGACCTCGTCCTCCTCGACGCCACCGACTGGCGCCACCTCGGGTACCACCTCGGCGGCGACGTCGTCGCCGGCCTCGTCCTCGCCGGCGAGCCGGTCGAGCTACGCTAGCCCGATGCCGACGAGGAAGCAGAAGCGCCGCCAGGCGAAGGAGCAGCGTCACGACTACGAGTTCGTGTACGTCGACTCCGAGGGCCACGAGGTGGAGACACCGGGGGACGAGCCCGCCGCGAAGCCGGCAAAGGCCGACGACCGCCGGAACGGATCCGCCCCCGCGGCGCAGCAGAAGGGCAAGGCGCCCCAGAAGGGCGGCCGCCAGGCCCGAGTCCCGCAGCCGCCCTCGTGGCAGCGCGCCGCGAAGCGCGCCGCCCTGCTCGGGATCGTCGTCTTCGTCCTCTTCAGCTTCACAGCGAGCCGGAGCCACGCGGGCTGGGTCGCGGCGCTGCTGCCGGCCGTGATCTACACGGCGCTGTTCATCCCGTTCACGTACTGGATCGACCGGTACGCGTACAACCGGTACCTGGCGAAGCAACAGCAGCAGGGCGGGGCGGCGGCGAAGAAGCAGCCGTCCAAGAAGCGCTGACGCCCCACCGCCCCGGACTAGACTCGCAACTCGATGAGCATCGTCGTCGACAGCTACGCGCTGGGCCCGATCCAGACGAACTGCTATGTCGTCCGTGCCGACCGCGGCGCCGCCGAGGCGGCCGTCGTCGACCCGGGCGGCGACGCCGCCGACCTCCGGCTCGAGCTCGCGCGCATGGGCGCGACGTGCGCGGGGATCCTGATCACGCACGGGCACTTCGACCATCTCGGCGGCGTCGCCGACCTCGCCGAGGGCACGGGCGCCGCCGTCTGGATGCCCGAGGGCGAGCGCGCGCTGCTCGAGCGCTACCCCGACTTCGCGCCCGCCGGCGCGGCGGGGCGCCCGTACACGCCGGACCACCTCCTCGCCGGCGGCGAGACGATCGAGCTCGCGGGACTCTCCTTCGAGTGCGTCGCCATCCCCGGGCACTCGCCGGCGCACGTCGCCTACCACGCGGAGGGCTGCCTGTTCAGCGGCGACCTCCTGTTCGCCGGCTCCGTCGGCCGCACCGACCTGCCGGGCGCGGACTGGGACACGCTGCTCGACTCCGTCCGCACGCTCGCCGGCCGCTTCCCGGCGGAGACGATCGTCTACCCGGGCCACGGCCCGCGGACGACGCTCGGCGTCGAGCTCGCGCGCAACCCCTTCCTCGCGGAGCTCCGCGCGTGACGCGGATCAAGGCGCCCCGCGGCACGCACGACGTCCTCCCCCGCGACCAGCCGCTGTGGCAGACCGTGACGGGCGAGATGGAGCGCCTCGGCGCGCTCTACGGCTACCGCCGCATCCAGACACCGGTGTTCGAGGACACGGAGCTCTTCGCGCGCACCTCGGGCGCAGGCTCCGACATCGTCCAGAAGGAGATGTACACGTTCGAGGACCGGAGCGGCCGCTCGCTGACGCTGCGGCCCGAGGGCACGCCGCCGATCTGCCGCGCGTACCTCGAGCACGGCATGCAGCGCGAGCCGCAGCCGGTGAAGCTGTACACGCTCGCGACGATGTACCGGTACGCGGCGCCGCAACGTGGGCGCTTCCGCGAGCACTGGCAGCTCTCGCTCGAGTGCATCGGCTCCGCCGAGCCGGCGGTCGACGCGGAGGTGATCCAGCTCTACGACACCCTGCTCCGCAACCTCGGCGTCCGGAGCTACGAGCTCAGGCTCAACTCGATCGGCGACCGCAACTGCCGCCCGCGGTATGTCGAGACGCTGAACGCCTGGCTCGACGCGCATGCCGACGCGCTCGACGACGAGGCGCGGCAGAAGCGCGCGACGAGCCCCCTCCGCGTGTTCGACGTGAAGAACGAGAAGGTGCGCGAGGCGCTGCGCGACGCGCCGAAGATCGGCGACTCGCTGTGCGACGAGTGCGCGGAGCACTTCGGGCGCGTCCTCGGCCACCTCGACGCGTACGGGGTCGCGTACACGATCGACCCGACGCTTGTCCGCGGCCTCGACTACTACACCCGCACCGTCTTCGAGTTCATCGGCCCGGACGAGAGCGCGCAGGCCTCGACCATCTGCGGCGGCGGCCGCTACGACTACCTCGTCGAGGAGATCGGCGGCCCGCCGACGCCGGGAATCGGCTTCGGCGCCGGCATCGAGCGCCTCGTCCTCTCACTCCAGCTCGAGGGAATCGAGGCCGACGAGCCGAAGCTCGACGTCTTCGTCGCAGTCGAGCCCGGACAGTCCCCCGGCGGGCTCGTCGACCGCCTCCGCCGGGCCGGCTTCGCCGCCGACGCCGACCTCGCGGGCCGTTCGCTGAAGGGCCAGCTCACGTACGGCGCCAAGCACGCGAACGCCGTCGTCGTCGTCGCCGGAAGCGGCATCACGGTGCGTCGGGCCGGCGAGCTCGACATCGCCGTCGACGACCTCGACGAGCTGATCGGGGTGCTGGTGCCGTGAGCTGGCGCGACACCACGTGCGGCGCGCTCCGCGCGTCCGACGCCGGCCGCCGCGTCACCCTGGCCGGCTGGGCCGACACGCGCCGCGACCTCGGCGGTCTCGTCTTCGTCGACCTCCGCGACCACTCCGGGAAGGTGCAGCTCGTGATCAACCCCGAGCACGCGCCCGAGGCCGCCACGACCGCGCACGAGATCCGCAACGAGTTCGTCCTCCAGGCCGAGGGCGAGGTCGTCACGCGCGACCCGGCGACGGTCAACCCGAACATCGCGACGGGCGAGATCGAGGTGAAGGTCGACGCGCTCCGCATCGTCTCGCGCTCGACGCCACTGCCGTTCCAGCTCGACGAGGAGAACGTCGACGAGACGCTCCGCATCCGCTACCGCTGGCTCGACCTGCGCACCGAGCGGATGCAGCGGAACCTCCGCCTCGCACACACCGTGATCGCGGCGATGCGCCGACGGATGGATGAGCTCGGCTTCGTCGACGTCTGGACGCCGAGCATGACGAAGGGGACGCCGGAGGGCGCACGCGACTTCCTCGTGCCGGTGCGCCTCCAGCCCGGCCGCTTCTTCGCGCTCGCGCAGTCGCCGCAGCTCTTCAAGCAGCTCACGCAGATCGGCGGGCTCGACCGCTACTACCAGATCGCGCTGTGCTGGCGCGACGAGGATCTCCGCGCCGACCGCCAGTTCGAGTTCCGCCAGCTCGATGTCGAGATGTCGTTCGTCGAGCGCGAGGACGTGCTCGACGTCCTCGAGGAGGCGGTCGTCGCGTCGTTCGAGGCGCTCGGCCGCGAGCCGCCGCCGCGGCCGTTCCCGCGCCTCACGTGGCATGAGGCCGATCTCCGCTACGGCTCCGACAAGCCCGACCTCCGCTTCGGGCTCGAGATCAAGGACGCGACGGAGGTGACGCGTGGCTCGCAGTTCGGCGTGTTCGCGAACGCGCCGGCGGTCCGCTTCCTCGTCGCGCCGCGCGCGTTCTCCCGCGCCGAGCTCGCGCGCCTCGAGGAGATCGCGAAGGAGTGGGGCGCGAAGGGGCTCGCCTACCTCGTGCGCGACGAGTCCGGCGAGGTGCGCTCGCCGATCGCGAAGTTCCTCTCCGAGCAGGAGCTCGCCGCGTTCGCGTCCGATCCGGGCACGACGGTGCTCTTCGCCGCCGACGAGCCGCGGACGGTCTCGCGCGTCCTCGGCGGCCTGCGCACGCACCTCGGCCGCGAGCTCGAGCTCGCCGACACCGCGCGGGACGAGTTCCTCTGGATCGTCGACTTCCCGCTGTTCGAGCGCGACGAGGAGACGAACCGCTGGACGTTCGTCCACCATCCCTTCACCGGCGTGCAGCCGGGGCAGGAGCACCTCGTCGAGGCCGACCCCGGCGCCTGCATCAGCCAGGCCTACGACCTCGTCTGGAACGGGGTCGAGCTCGGCTCGGGCTCGATCCGGATCCACGACCAGGAACTCCAGCGTGCCGTCTTCCGCTCGATGGGCATGGGCGAGGAGGAGGCGCGGGCGAAGTTCGGCTTCTTGCTCGAGGCGCTCGAGATGGGCGCCCCGCCGCACGGCGGCTTCGCGCTCGGGATCGAGCGGTTCGTGATGCTCATGGCCGGGGAGCCCGACATCCGCCAGATCCTCGCCTTCCCGAAGGTGGCGAGCGGCTCCGATCCGCTCACCGGCGCCCCGACGCCCTACCCGGCGGCGACCCTGCGGGAGCTCGGGATCCAGTCCATCGTCCCTTCCGATCAAGCGTAGGTGTCTTCCCGCCGATGGAGAAGTCATACTTCGTGACGCGCATGTTGCGCGTCCCCGCGTCAACAGGAGGGTCAGCCGCAAATGGCCAGTGAAGGTCCGGGTCGGGCGGGAGCGCCGTCACTGACGTCGCTGCCCCGGTTCGAGGACATCCCCAAGGTCGGGGACGGACTCGACGCGGAGAAGGTGCAGGAAGCGTTCGACGCGTTCCGCCGCCACGCCGCGCAGCTGCAGGCACAGCTCCGCGTGCTCCAGGTCGCCGGCACCCGCCCGGGAGGCGGGGCCGCCGTCGAGGCGACCGGGCATGCCGTGCGCATGGACGCGCTGCACCTGATTCGCGCCGCAGCCGAGTTCGCCGACACGATCGAGCGCGACGCGCAGAACGCGTCGGCGACCCAGCTCGGGCGCACCGAGGAGGAAGTGAGCCGCCGACAGCGCGACCTGCAGGAGCGCGAGGCCGAGATCGAGCGGTACCGCCAGGAGAGCGAGCGCCAGCGCGCCGACATGCTGAACACCGCGCGCAACGAGTCGCGCGAGCTGCTCGCGAAGGCGCACGCCGACGCGACGCGCGAGGTGCAGGAGGCCGAGGCGAAGGGCAACCGCCTCCTCGAGCAGTCCCGCCACCAGGCGACGGAGCTCACGAACGCCGCACGGGCCGAGGTCGAGCAGACGCTGGAGTGGGCGCGCGCCCAGGCGTCCGCGATCCTCGCCCGGGCACAGCACGGCGCCGAGCAGCTGCTCGCCGCCGCCGGCCTGGGAGAGGACGCGATCTCCCAGGTCGCGAGCGCGATCGTGCAGGCCGCCGGACAGTCGGCCGAGGGCGGACGCCCGACGCCGCCGGCGCCCGCGCCGCCCCCGGTCGCCGCGGTCGCCGCGCCGCCGGCTCCGGCCCCGCCGGCGCCGCGCGCGGAGCCACCGGTCGCGCCGCCGACGGCGCCCCCGGTGACACCGCCGGCCGCAGCGCCTCCGACGGCGCCGCCACCGGTCGCGGCTCCCCCGACGGCGCCGCCGCCGACCGCGCCGCCGCCGACGTTCACCGCTCCGCCGGTGACGTCCATGCCGCCGACGTCGCCGCCGGTGAGCGAGCCCCCGGCCTCGCCTGCCGACGAGCCGGAGGCAGACGCGGGCGAGAAGCCCGCGGATCCCGAAAGCTAGGCCGAACGCATGCGGCGCGTCTTCGGCCCACGGACGATCGTCGAGGCCGCGTTCCTCATTGCGGTGCCGTTCGTCGCGCTCGTCGCGGGCCTGAGCACGTCTGCCATCCTCGCCGCGAGCGCCGTCTCCTACCTGCTCGTGCTCGCGGTCGAGGCGATCATCTGGCGCACCGGCGCGGCCGGGGTGCGGCGACGCCGCGCCGAGCCGCCCGCGGCCGCTGCCCCGGCCGCCGCGGCGGCGGGGGCGGAGACGGCCGAGCACGTGCGTGTGCTCCCGCGCGAGGAGCCGCGGCGCGCGCCCGAGCCCGCGCCGGAGCCCGAGCCCGAACCCGAGCCCGAGCCGGAGCCGGAGCTCGCGACACCACCCGAGCCGGAGCCCGAGCCGGAGCCGGAGCCCGAGCGGCCGCCGCTCGTCGCCGTCCCCGCGCTCGAGCCGGAACCCGAGCCGGTTGCGGTCGCCGAGCCGGCGGCCGCGGTCGTCCCGATCGGCGTCGGCGCGACGCCGCGTAGCTGGAACGTCTGGGATCTGGAACGGCTCGCGCACGAGCACGCCGGCGCCGACGCCGCGCGCGACGAGGAGCGCACCTTCCTGCTCATGTACCTCCGCGACTACGCGGACGCGGGCGGCGCGCTGCCGCTCGACTTCGACGGCCTCGTGCGGGACAGCTTCGGCGATCTCGTCGGCCGGTGACGATCACCGTCCGGGCCCTGGCCCTCGCGCTCCTCGCCGCACTCGCGGTGATCGCCGTCGTCGTCTACATGGTCTGGCCGCGCCACCACACGGGCACGTCGACCCGCGGTCCGTGGTACACGGCGCTCGCGGCGCCGTCCGCGCCCTCGAGCGGGACGAGGACGAGCGCCTGCGGCGTGAAGATCGGCCCGGACACCGTCGGCGTCGGCCATCCGCGGCTGCCGTGCGGCGTGCGGATCGTCGTCGACTACCACGGCGTCGACGTCGCGACGAGAGTGATCGACCGCGGCGCCGTCGTCCCCGGCCACGACTTCGACCTGACGCAGGCGCTCGCCCGCGAGCTCGGCCTCCACGGCACGCAGACCATCCACTGGCGCTTCGCCCGTTAGCGGGATTCCGGCGACCAGCCGCTCCTGTACAGTGCGCCCGCTCGACCCTGTGCGTCGGCTCCGGGCCTCAATGTAGAACCAACGCCTACATGAAGGGAGCTCGGGTCCCGACGGAGGCCGCCGAGCGGTCGAAGAAGGGCCTGGCACCCACCTGGTTCGCCAGGTTCACATAGCCCGGGTCGATCGGCAGGGTGGAGTCTGGGGCGGGGCCGCGAGGCCTCGCCCCATCTTCGTTACCGTGACGTCGTGATCGAGGCCTTCGGAGACTCGACCCGCGGCGGCGACTGGGCCGCCGTCCGGCTGACGATCGACGGCGACCGCATCGTCGCGGCCGACGCGGAGGGGCTGGAGCGGCCGCTCACCGGTCTGACGCTGCTCGAGGCGGCGGCGGTCGGCGGCGAGACGCTCGCGGTCGACGCGCTCGCGGCGGCGCTCGGCCCGGTCTTCCGCGCCGAGCCGCGGCCGGGCCGGACGGCGGTGGCGATGAGCGGCGGCGTCGACAGCGCGGTCGCGCTCCTGCGCGCGGTGCCGGACGCGGTCGGCGTGACGCTTCGGCTTTGGCTCGACCCCGACGGGCCGGACGCCGAGCGCGCGTGCTGCTCGCCCGAGGCGGTGCTCGCCGCGCGGGCGACCTGCCACCGGCTCGGGGTCCCGCACGTGACGCTCGACCTGCGCGAGGAGTTCCGGCGTGCCGTCGTCACGCCGTTCGTGCGCAGCTACGCGCGCGGCGAGACGCCGAATCCGTGCATCCGCTGCAACGGCGGCTTCCGCTTCGCCGAGCTGCTCGCGTTCGCCGCGCGTGCGGGCTGCGACCGGCTCGCCACCGGCCACTACGCGCAGGTCGCCGAGCATCGCGGCCGCGTGCTCCTCCATCGCGGTGCCGACCCCGCCAAGGACCAGTCGTACATGCTTGCCCGGCTCGACCCCGAGCGGCTCGGCGCCGTCTGGTTCCCGCTCGGCGACCAGGACAAGCGCGCGACGCGCGCCGAGGCGGAGCGCGCCGGACTCGCGGTCGCGCAGCGGGCGGAGAGCCAGGAAGCCTGCTTCCTCGCCGGCGACGACTACCGCGCGTTCCTCTCGCGGCACGGGCTCGCGCCGCAGGAGGGCGCCGTCGTCGACGAGGCAGGCGTCGAGCTCGGCCGCCACGACGGCTACTGGCGGTTCACGCCGGGCCAGCGCAAGGGCATCGGCGTCGCCGCGGGGCGGCCGCTCTACGTCCTCGGCTCGGACGCGGCCTCGAACACCGTCGTCGTCGGCCCGCGCGAGTCGCTCGCGCGGCGTCGCGTCGCCGCCGATGGGCGGCTCTACGTCGACGTCGACCGCGTCGAGGCCAAGCTCCGCTACCGCTCGCCCGCGGCCGCCGCGACCGTCACGGCGGTCCCGGGCGGCTTCGAGCTCGAGCTGGACGAGCCGTTGTACGGCGTCGCGGCCGGCCAGGCCGCCGTCCTCTACGAGGGCGACGCCGTCGTCGGCTGCGGCCTCGTCTCGGCCCCGTCGAGCGCGGCGGACTAGTATCGGCCCGGCATGCTGGCCTCCTCGTTCACCACGGGCGATCTCTGGCGCGTCGCACTCGCCGTCTTCCTCTTCGCCGTCGGCATCGCGCTCGCGTACTTCCTCGTCCGCCTCTCGCGCACGGCCGACAGCGTCACCGACCTGATCGAGGGAACGGAGAGGGAGGTGCTGCCGGTGATCGAGAAGGTCGGCGGCAGCGTCGACCGCGTCAACGCGCAGCTCGACAAGGTCGACCGGGTCACCGACAGCGCGGTCGACGCCGCCGACAGCGTCGACACCGCCGTCCGGGCGGTGAGCATGGCGATCACGACGCCGGTGAAGAAGGTCTCGGGCCTCGCCGCCGGCGTCCAGTACGGCGCCTCCGACCTCAAGGCGAAGCGCGGCTGGAAGCACGCGGTTCGGGCCGGCAAGGAGGCGGCCGCGCGCCGCGAGCAGGAGATCGCCAGGGATCTCCGCGACGCCGGCAAAGAGCCGCCGCCGCCTCCCCCGGCCGCCTAGCTCCTCGCCGCGAAGCCGAGGTTGAGCAGGCGCGTCGCGTCCGCGTAGATGTTCCCCGAGTCGAGGACGACGGCGATGAGCGAGACCTTCCCGCGCGTCGCCGAGGCGACGAGGCACCAGCCGGACTTGTGCGTGTACCCCGTCTTGACGCCGGTCGCGCCGCGGTAGCGCGTCAGCATCAGGTTGTTGTTGACGTAGATCTTCGCGTTCGTCGGCGGCGCCCACGAGACGTGCTCGATCCGCGTCCGGACGATCCGGCGGAAGCGCGGGTTCTCCATCGCGACGCGGGTGAGCCCGGCGAGATCCCACGCGCTCGAGTAGTTGTCCGCGTCCACGACGCCGCTCGGCGTCGAGAAGTGCGTGTCGCGGAGGCCGAGCCGCGCGGCCTCGACGTTCATCTCGCGGACGAACGTCCATTTGTCGCCGCCCGCGGCGATCGCGAGCGCGAGCGCGTCGTCGTTCCCCGAGTAGAGGAGCATCGAGTAGAAGAGCTTCCACGCGGGGACGCGCTCGCCCGCGCGCAGGCCTTCGCGCACGAGCGGGACGCGCGGGACGGACGGGTCGACGGTGACGACGTCGTTCGGCGCGAGCTTCCGGAGCGCGAGCAGCGCGGTCATGATCTTCGTCGTCGACGCGACGTGCCGGCGCTCGTGCGGGCGGAGCTGCCAGAGGACGCGGCCGGTAGCCGCGTCGACGAGGATCGCCGACCGGGCGAGGAGCGGCTGCCGCAGCCGTCCCCGGAGCAGCGGCGTCCCGGTGACGAGGTGCTCCGGCGCGGGCTTCGGCAGCGGCGGGACGGCGGCGCGGCGCACGGTCGCCTGCCGCGCGGGCGGCGGGGCGGCCTGCGCGGGCGGGGGCGGGCGCCGTGCGCCGATCCACGCGCCGGCGGCGAGCGCGAGGAGGACGAGCACGCCGAGCGGCGCGAGGCGCCGGTAGCGGTAGCGGTAGCGCCTGCGAGGCGGCATCGGTCGAGGATACGGCACGCGTGGGCCGACACCTTCCCGCCGGATGGCGTCCCTACAATTGCGGCGCGATGCGCAGCTCGGCCGAGATCCGCGAGGGCTTCCTCTCCTTCTTCGAGGAGAAGGGCCACCTGCGCCGCCCGTCCGCGTCGCTGATCCCGCGGGCCGACGACCGCTCGACCCTGCTGACCACGGCCGGGATGCAGCCGCAGATGCCGTACTTCCTCGGCCGCGAGCCGCCGCCCGCGCCGCTGACCACGACGGCGCAGAAGTGCTTCCGGACGCCGGACATCGACGAGGTCGGCCTCGACACGTACCACCTGACCTTCTTCGAGATGCTCGGCAACTTCTCGTTCGGCCAGTACTTCAAGGACGGCGCGATCGCGTACGCGACCGAGTTCGTCCAGGACCGGCTGAAGCTCGACTGGGACCGGATCTGGGTGAGCGTCCACGCCGGCGACCCGGAGCTGAAGCTCGGCCCCGACCAGGTGGCGATCGACCTCTGGCGGGCGATCGGCATGCCGGCGGCGCGGATCGTCCCGCTGCCGTCGTCGGAGAACTTCTGGTCGGTCGGCGGCCCCGGCCCGTGTGGGCCCGACTCCGAGATCTACTACGACTTCGGCGAGGAGAGCGGCTGCGGCGAGCCCGACTGCCAGCCGGGCTGCACCCGCTGCGAGCGGTTCCTCGAGTTCTGGAACCTCGTCTTCATGGAGTACGAGCTCCATCCGGACGGGACGCTGACGCCGCTGCCGAAGCAGAACATCGACACGGGCCTCGGGCTCGAGCGGACGGCACGGATCGTCCAGGGCGTGCCGTCGGTCTACGACACCGACGCGTACCAGACGATCATGGCGTGGATCGCCGCCGAGTCCGGCGTCGCGTACGGCGACTCGGCCGACGCGACGAAGGCGCACCGCGTGCTCGCCGACCACGGCCGCGGGATGACGTTCCTCGCGAGCGAGGGCGTGACGCCGTCGAACGAGGGACGCGGCTACGTCATGCGCCGGGTCATCCGCCGCGCCGTCCAGCACGGCCTGCGGATCGGCATGCAGCCGCCGTTCCTCGACGGGCTCGCCGACGCCGTGATCGATGAGATGGGCGTCGCCTATCCGGAGCTCGTCGAGCACCGCCGCGAGATCCATCGCGTGCTCGGGGCCGAGGAGGAGCGCTTCGCCGAGACGCTCGAGCGCGGCCAGAAGCTGTTCGAGGAGGCGGCCGCGCGCGGGGAGATCACGGGCGACGACGCGTTCACGCTCCAGGCGACGTACGGCTTCCCGATCGAGCTGACGCAGGAGATGGCGCGCGAGCGCGGCCTCGCGGTCAACGACGAGGAGTTCACCCGGCTGATGGAGGAGCACCGCGAGATCTCGCGCGCGGGCGTCGCGGGCGGCAACGCGCAGCGGGCGGCGGAGTTCGCGTCGGCCGCGGGCTTCCGCACCGAGTTCGTCGGCTACGAGAAGACGGACGTCCTCACGCAGATCGGCGCGCTCGAGGAGCTCGAGGGCGGGCTCTTCCTCGCGAAGCTGCGCGAGTCGCCGTTCTATCCCGCGGGCGGCGGCCAGGTCACCGACGCGGGCTGGATCGAGCTGGACGGCGGCGTACGCGCGGAGCTGCGCGAGGCGTACCGCTTCGACGGCGACCAGGCGCTGCTGTTCGAGGGGGACGGATTCGCCGCCGGCGACCGCGTGCGCGCGGTCGTGCCCTGGTCGGTGCGCTTCCCGACGATGGCGAACCACACGGCGACGCACGTGCTCCACGAGTGCCTGCGCGAGGTGCTCGGCGAGCACGTGAAGCAGGCCGGGTCGGCGGTGCGGCCGGACAAGCTGCGTTTCGACTTCACGCATCCGGCGGCGCTCACCGTCGAGGAGCGTACCGAGGTCGAGAAGCGCGCGAACGAGAAGATCTTCGCGAACCTCCCGGTGCGGATCTACGAGACGCCGATCGAGGAGGCGCGGAAGCTCGGCGCGATGATGCTCTTCGGCGAGAAGTACGGCGAGATCGTCCGCGTCGTCGACATCGACGGCTGGTCGGTCGAGCTCTGCGGCGGCACGCACGTCCGCTCGACCGCGGAGATCGGGCCCTTCGCGATCCTCGCCGAGAGCTCCGTCGGCGCGGGCGCGCGGCGGATCGAGGCGGTGACGTCCGGCGAGGCGTTCGCGTACCTCCACGAGCGCTCGCGCGAGGCGGATCTGCTGCGCGAGGAGCTCGAGCGCGTCCGCAAGGAGGCGCGCAAGGGGCCGGCGGAGGCCGCGGTCGAGTTCGAGATCGTCGACCGCGAGGGCCCGGTCGTCTTCGTCGAGGCGAAGGAGTTGAAGGGCGGGCCGCTGCGCGACCTCTCCGACCGGCTGCGCCAGCAGGAGAAGGCGGACGGCGCGTTCGTCGCGTCGGTGGACGACGGGCGCGCGTATCTCGTCATCAACCTCGACGACTCGCTCGTCGGTCGGGGTCTCGACGCGTCGGAGCTCGTGCGCGAGCTCGGCAGGCACATCGGCGGCGGCGGCGGCGGCAGACCGACGCTCGCCGAGGCGGGGGGCAAGAACCCGGCCGGCGTGCGCGACGCGCTCGCGGCGGCGAAGAAGGCGGTCGCGGCGGCCCTCCAGTGAAGGTGATGGCACTCGACTTCGGATCGGCCAGGACCGGAGTGGCCGTCTCCGATCCGACCGGGCTGATCGCGCGCCCGCTCTGCGTCGTCGAGCGCGCGGCCACGGACTCGGGCCTCGCCGAGCTCGCACGCCTCGTCCGCGACGAGGAGCCGGAGCAGGTCGTCGTCGGCCATCCGCTGACGCTGCGCGGCGAGCGCGGCGACCAGGCGCGGGAGACCGAGCGGTTCGCCGACTCGCTGCGCTCGCTCGTCGACGTGCCCGTGCTCCTGTTCGACGAGCGGTTCACGACCGACCTCGCGCAGCAGTCGCCGTCGGAGACGCCCGAGGACGCACGCGCGGCGGCGCACCTCCTCTCCAGCTACCTCGCGTGGTCGAGCGGCGGCCCGGCGTGATGCCGCCGAAGCCGGGGCCGCCGCCCCGGCCTCCGGAGCCGCGGCGGCGCGTGCTCGCCCGCCGCGCGGTCGTCGTGGGCGGGGTCGTCGTCGTGGCCGTCGTCGCCGTCGCGCTCGGGCTCCGGCTGACGCGGGGCTCAGGCGGCTCGACGCCGCCGCCGACGACGGTCGCCGCGCCGAAGCCGTTCCGCGTCGTCTTCCCGGAGGGGTTCTCCCGCGCCGAGATGGCGCACCGTGTGCAGGTCGTGGCCGGGATCGCGCACCGCGAGCGCGGCGTCCATCCGCTGCTGTCGGCGAAGACGTACCTCCGCGCCTCCGGGCCGCGCCGCATCCCCGGGTTCGGCGCGAAGCGGCGGCCGCTCGAGGGCTTCCTCTTCCCCGCGACGTACGACTTCCTCGCGACGACGACGTCGGCGCAGCTCGTGCGGGCGCAACTGCAGGCGTTCCGGCGGAACTGGCGGAGCGTGAACCTGTCGTACGCGCGGTCGAAGAACCTGACGCCGTACGACGTCCTGATCATCGCATCGCTCGTCGAGAAGGAGGCGCTGGCGCCGGACGAGCGGCCGAAGATCGCACGCGTCATCTACAACCGGCTGCACGCGCACATGAACCTCGGCATCGACGCGACGACGCGGTACGGGCTGCACGTCCCGGCGACGAAGTCGCTGACGCAGGCTGAGCTGAGCTCGAGCAACCCGTACAACACGCGCAACCTGCGGGTCGTCGGGCTCCCGCCGACGCCGATCGCGAACCCGGGCCTCGCGTCGATCCAGGCCGCCGCGCACCCCGCGCCGGGCGACTGGCTCTACTTCGTCCGCAAGCCGGACCTCGTCCACCACTACTTCACGGACAACTACCAGGACTTCCTCCGCTACGAGTCGGCGCACGGCTACGCGCCCCACCCGTGATGCCCCGGCAGGACATGTCTTTTCGCAGAGCGCCCCTGCGGGTCACGGTACGCGCGCAGGCGTCACATGCGGCTCGCGCCTTCGTCACGAAGGTACGCCGGCCGTGACGGAGATCACCGCGTCGACGCGGCTCGTCGCGCTGCTCGGGCACCCGGTCGCGCACTCGCTCTCGCCGCAGATGCAGAACGCGGCGTTCGCCGGGGCGGGGCTCGACTGGGCCTACGTCGCGCTCGACGTGCCGCCGGAGCGGCTCGAGGCGGCGGTGCGCGGGCTCGCCGCGGCCGGCCTCGCGGGCGCGAACGTCACCATCCCGCACAAGCGAGCGGCGGCGCTGCTCTGCGACGAGGCCGACGGCGACAGCGTCAACACGCTCGTCTTCTCCGGGGGCACCCGCATCTCGGGCTTCAACACCGACAAGGAGATCGTCGCCGGGATCGACGCGCACGCCGTCTGCCTGATCGGCGCCGGCGGCTCGGCGGCGGCGCTGCTCCCCGGGCTCCGCGGCGAGGTGCGGCAGTTCTCGCGGCGCGGCGCGTGGCCGCCGGACGCGACCGGCTGCGACCTGATCGTCAACGCGACGCCGGTGCGCGACGAGCTGCTCGTCGAGCCGCGCGCGGGTCAGACCGTGGTCGACCTCGCGTACGCGGCCGGCGCCGGCGACACCGCGCTCGCCGCCGCCGCCCGCGCCGCCGGCTGCGACGTCGTCGACGGCCGCGAGGCGCTCGTCCGGCAGGGCGCGGCGAGCTTCGAGCGCTGGACCGGCGTCGCTGCGCCGGTCGCGGCCATGCGGGCCGCTTTAGGGTTACCCGCGTGACGCTCGAGCTCGCAACCGCGGGCGAGTCGCACGGGCCGGCGCTCGTCGCGATCGTCTCGGGCCTCCCGGCGGGCCTCGTGCTCGACCGGGCGGCGATCGACGCCGACCTGCGGCGCCGCCAGCAGGGCTACGGGCGCTCGCCGCGGCAGCAGATCGAGACGGACGAGGTCGAGGTGCTGGCCGGGCTGCGGCAGGGCCGGACGCTCGGCACGCCGCTCGCGCTCGTCGTCCGCAACCGCGACCACAAGAACTGGACGTGGGGGATGAGCCCGTGGCCCCCGGAGGGCGAGCCCACCGGGAAGGGGACGAAGCCGGTGACGCTGCCCCGCCCCGGGCACGCCGACCTCGCCGGCGTCCAGAAGTACGGGCTGAGCGACGTCCGCGACGCGCTCGAGCGCGCCTCCGCGCGGCACACCGCCGTCCACGTCGCCGCCGGCGCGGTCGCGAAGGCGCTGCTCGCCGCGATCGGGATCGATGTCGCCGGGACGGCGCTGCCGCAGGCGGGCGCCGACCCCGCCGCGGTCGACGCGGCCCGCGCCGATCGCGACACGCTCGGCGGCGTCGTCGAGGTGCGCGCGCACGGCGTCCCGCCGGGGCTCGGCTCGTATGCGCGCAGGGAGGACAGGCTCGACGCGCGGCTCGCCGCGGCCCTCGCCGGCATCCAGGCGGTGAAGGGCGTCGAGATCGGCGACGGCTTCGCGCTCGCCGGGCTCCGCGGCTCGGAGGCGCACGACGAGATCGTCCGCGACGGGTCCGGTCTCTGCCGCACCTCGAACCGGGCGGGCGGGATCGAGGGCGGGATGTCGAACGGCGAGGAGATCGTCGTGCGCGCGGCGATGAAGCCGCTGCCGACGCTGATGAAGCCGCTCGCGTCCGTCGACCTGGAGACGGGCGAGGCGGCGCAGGCGCTCGTCGAGCGGAGCGACGTCTCCGCGGTGGAGGCGCTCGCGGTCGTCGCCGAGGCTGCGGTCGCGTGGGAGCTCGCGCGCGCCGCCCGCGAGAAGTTCGGCGGCGACGCGCTCGCCGACTTCGTCGGCGCGTGGCAGGCCTACGTCGGACGGATCGAGTGGGTCCGCCGCTGACGCGTCACATCGTGCTCGTCGGCTTCATGGGCGCCGGCAAGTCGACGCTCGCGGAGGAGGCGGCCGCGCGCGCCGGCTTCGCCGTCCACGACCTCGACGAGTCGATCGAGCACGCGGTCGGCGACATCGCCTCGTTCTTCGAGGAGCACGGCGAGCCGGCGTTCCGCGAGCTCGAGGAGGAGGAGACGCTGTGGGCGCTGCTCGAGGCGCCGCCGAGCGTGCTCGCCCTCGGCGGCGGCGCCGTCACGTCGCCGGCGGTCCGCGAGGGCCTGCGCGTCCGCGCGATCACGCTCTGGATCGACACCGACGTCGACACGTGCTGGGAGCGGTCGCGCGGGTCGGGCCGGCCGCTCGCGCGGGACGAGGCGGAGTTCCGGCGCCTCTACGAGGAGCGGCGCCCGCTCTACGAGGAGGTCGCCGACGCGGTCGTGCGCGACGCGGACGACGTCGTCCTCGCGGCGGCGGGGATCCGCGTCGAGCGCGGTGCGATCCACCGGCTCGGCGAGCTCGTGCCGGGCGACGGCCCGATCGCGCTCGTCTCCGACCCGAACGTGGCCGGGATCCACGGCGCCGACGCGCAGCTCGCGCTCGGACGGCGGCTCACGCAGGTCCACGAGCTTCCGCCCGGCGAGGAGGCGAAGACGCTCGCGGCGCTCGACCGGCTCTGGCAGGACCTCCGGCTCGACCGCGGCGGGACGATCGTCGCGCTCGGCGGAGGCTGCACCACCGACGCGGCCGGGTTCGCGGCGGCGGCGTATCTCCGCGGCGTCGCCTGGGCGCCGGTCCCGTCGAGCCTCGTCGCGCAGGTCGACGCGGCGATCGGCGGGAAGACGGCGATCGACCTGCCGCAGGGGAAGAACCTCGTCGGCGCGTTCCACTGGCCCGCGGCGACGGTGATCGACCCCGGGCTGCTCGAGACGCTGCCGGAGGCGCAACGGCGCGAGGGCATGAGCGAGGTCGTGAAGACCGGGCTCCTCGCCGGCGAGCCGTTGTGGGAGCTGCGCGACGACGACCTCGTCCGCCGCTGCGCCGCGTTCAAGGCGGCGCTGTGCCTGCGCGACCCGCTCGACACGGGCGAGCGCGCGATCCTCAACCTCGGCCACACGTTCGCGCACGCGCTCGAGGCCGGAGCGCGGTTCCAGCACGTGACGCACGGCGAGGCGGTCGGGCTCGGGCTGCTCGCCGCGCTGCGGCTCTCCGGCCGCGATCCGGCGCCGGTCGAGGAGATCCTCCGGCCGGCGAAGGTGCGCGCCGACCGCGAGCTCGCCTGGCAGGCGATGCACCGGGACAAGAAGGTCGTCGGCGGCGAGCTGCGGCTCGTGCTGCTCGGCGACGACGGTCCGCGCTGGAACGTCTTCGTCCCGGCCGAGGACGTGCGCCGCGAGCTCGACGCGCTGATCGAGGGGTAGAGTCGCGCGCGTGCGGATCCTCGTCGTCAACGGCGTCAACCTCAACATCCTCGGCCGCCGCGACCCGTCGATGTACGGCGGGCTGACGATCTCCGAGCTCGAGGGGCGCATCTACGACTGGGGCCGCGAGCTCGAGCTGACGGTGCAGTGCCGGCAGACGAACGACGAGGGCGAGTTCATCCACTGGTGCCACGACGCGTACCAGACGGTCGACGGCGTCATCGTCAACCCCGGCGCGTGGACGCACTACGCCTGGTCGATCCGCGACGCGCTCGAGCCGCTGACCGTGCCGATCGTCGAGGTGCACCTGTCGAACGTCGACGAGCGGGAGGAGTGGCGCCGCGTCTCGGTGATCAAGGACGTCGTCTCGGCCCGCTTCGTCGGGCACGGGCCCGACGGCTATCGCCTGGCCCTCGAATACCTGAAGGAGCATCAGTGAACGAACGGATAGTCCGCCTGCGGGAATCGCTCGAGGAGCCGCTCCTCGTCACGAACCCGACGAACGTCCGCTACCTCACCGGCTTCCAGAGCTCGAACACGGTGCTGCTCGTCGACGGCGAGCGTGTGCAGCTGTTCACGGACTTCCGCTATCTCGAGGCGGCGCGCGCGGTCGAGGGCGTCGAGGTCGTGCCGACGAAGCGCGCGATCCTCGCGGATCTCGCGGGCCGGCTGTCGGGGCCGATCGGCGTGGAGGCGGCGACGCTCGCGTACGCGCAGGTGGAGACCCTGCGCGGGGGCGGGCTCGAGATCGTGCCACGCATCGGGCTCGTCGAGCGGCTGCGCGCGGTGAAGGACGCGCGCGAGCTCGATTCGATCCGGCATGCCTGCCGCATCACGGATCGCGTGTACGAGCGGCTCAGTGACGTGCGCTTCATCGGGCGGACCGAGCGCGACGTCTCCTGGGATCTGACGCGGCTGTTCCACGAGGAGGGCGGCGATGGGCTCGCGTTCGAGTCGATCGTCGGCTCCGGGCCGACCGGGTCGCGGCCGCACGCGCGGGCCGGCGACCGGGAGATCGGGCGCGGGGAGCTCGTCGTCATCGACGCCGGCTGCACGGTCGGCGGCTACGCGTCCGACTACACGCGGACGTTCTCGACCGGGCCGGTCGACGAGGACGCGCGGGAGGCGTACGCCGTCGTGCTCGCGGCGCAGGAGGCGGCGCTCGCCACGATCCGCGCGGGGCTGCCCGCGGTCGAGGCGGACGCGGCCGCGCGCGCGGTCGTCGAGGCCAGCCCGTTCACGGGGATGTTCGGCCACGGGCTCGGCCACGGGCTCGGGCTCGACGTGCACGAGGAGCCGAGGATGTCGACGGAGACGACGGACGTGCTCGCGGCCGGGAACGTCGTCACGGTGGAGCCGGGCATCTACGTCGAGGGCCGCTTTGGCGTCCGCATCGAGGACGACGCCGTCGTCACGGCCGACGGCATCGAGAACTTCACCGGCTTCACGAAGGACCTGCTGGACGTCTCCTAGTGCAGCAGCGCCTCAGCCTCGTCACCCTCGGCGTGGGCGACCTCGCGAGGGCGCGGCGCTTCTACGAGGCGCTCGGCTGGACGACCCGCGCCTCGCCCGGCGACGACATCGTCTTCTTCCAGGCGGGCGGGATGGTCGTCGCGCTCTGGGGGCGCGCGGAGCTCGCCGAGGACAGCGGCGTCGAGGACGGCGGCGGCTGGGGCGGCGTCACGCTCGCGCACAACGTCCGCTCCCCGGCGGAGGTGGACGCGGTGCTCGCCGCCGCCGAGGCCGCGGGCGCGCGGATTGCGCGGCCGGGCGCCGCGACGTTCTGGGGCGGCTACTCCGGCGCCTTCGTCGATCCGGAGGGCCATCCCTGGGAGGTCGCGCACAACCCGCACTGGACGCTCGGCGAGGACGGCTCGGTCAGCCTCGGCTCCTGAGGCCGCGGCGCTACACTTGCGCGCCGATGGCCGACACGGTCGACACGAACAGCTTCAAGAACGGGATGCACATCGAGCTCGACGGCAAGGTCTGGCGCATCGTCGAGTTCCAGCACGTCAAGCCCGGCAAGGGCGGCGCCTTCGTGCGCACGAAGCTGAAGGGCCTCGAGTCCGGCGCCGTCGTCGACCGCACGTTCCGCGCCGGCGAGAAGTTCCCGCGCGTCCACACCGAGGTGAAGAACGTCCAGTACCTCTACGACGACGGCTCCGAGGTGCACTTCATGGACTCGGAGAGCTACGAGCAGTTCGCCGTCCCGCACGCCGACCTCGAGGACGAGCTGCCGTTCATGCAGCCGAACGCGACCGTCCAGGTGTTCGCCGTCAACGGGAAGCCCTCCGGCGTGCAGCTCCCGGCGTCGGTCGAGCTCGAGGTGGTCGAGACCGAGCCCGGCGTGAAGGGGGACACGGTGTCGAACGTGACGAAGCCGGCGACGCTCGAGACCGGGGCGATCGTCCAGGTGCCGCTGTTCGTGAACGTTGGCGACCGCCTGAAGGTCGACCCGCGCGAGAAGCGCTACATCTCCCGTGCGTAGCGACGGCTCCGGCCGTGCCGCCTCCGTCCGCCGCTTTCTCCTCGCCTGCCTCGGCGCGGCCGCGGTCGCGACCGTCGGCGGCGCCCTCTTCTACGCCGTCCACGGCGGCACGACCCTGACGCGCGCGATCGCGTACGGATTCTGGTTCGTGGCGGCGCTCACGCTCGCGGCCATGTTCGTCGCCGGCAGCCGTCGCCTCGCCCGCCGCGGGCTGCCGCAGGTCGAGAGCTGGGTGTTCCTCACGGCGGCGTTCCTCCTGACCGCGATCGGCGCCGTCGTGGACGCCCTCGGCACGGGCTAGGCCACGGTAAGGTCCCGGGCGTGCCGACGCTCGCCGACACGACCATTCGCCTGCTCGGGCAGGAGCCCCTCGCCGGCCGGGTGCCGACCGCGGACGTGCTCGATCTCGCCGGCATCCTCGACACCGCCGGCTTCGCGTACCTCGAGGTCTCCGGCGGCGGCTGCTTCGACGCCGCGGTCAAGCGCGGGGTCGAGAGCCCGTGGGAGCGGATCCGGGCGCTGAAGGCCCGGACGAAGACGCCGCTCGGGCTGGCGCTGCGCGGACGCTTCCTCGTCGGCTCGCGGCCGGTCGACGCCGACTTCGCGCGCCGCTTCGTCGCCTCCGCGGCCGAGAACGGGATCGACGTCTTCCGGCTCCACGACCCGCTGAACGACGTCTCCAACCTGCGCGAGGCCGCCGAGGCCGTCGTCGCCGCGGAGCGCGACTTCGAGGCGGGGCTCGTCTACAGCCCGGGCCGCACCGGCGAGATCGACACGCTGATCGAGCGCGCGCGGCTGCTGCCGGAGCTCGGCGCGGTGCGCGTGCTCCTCCACGACCCGACGGGCTCGCTCCAGCCGCACAAGGCGGAGAACCTCGTCGGCGCGCTCGCCGACGCGAGCGGCCTCCCGGTCGGGATCTACCTCCAGGGCGCCGGCGGCACCGCGCTCGCCGCGACGCTCGCCGCCGCCCGCGCCGGCGCGCAGCTGATCGCGTGCGCGATCTACCCGCTCGCGCTCTCGCTCCACCGCGTCTCCGGCGAGGCGCTCGCGGAGGCCCTCGCCGGGATGGGGCTCGACCCCGGCGTCGACGTCGCGACGCTGTGGCAGGCGTCCGACCTCGTCGACGAGCACATCGGCGACGAGCCGGTGGCGCCCCTCTCGCCGCGCACCGCCGTCCGCGCCGCCGAGCACGACGTCCCGGCGAGCCTCGTCGCCGGCGTCGACGCGACGCTTCGCGCGCAGGACGCCGCCGACCGGCTGGAGGAGGTGCTCGAGGAGCTCGACCGCATCCGCGCCGAGGCCGGGTGGCCTCCGCTCGCCGCGCCGATCGGCCAGGTGCTCGCCTCGCAGGCGCTCCTCAACGTCCTCTCCGCGAGCCGCTACCTCACCGTCGTCGACGAGCTGCGCTCGCTCCTCTCCGGCCACTTCGGCACGCCGCCGGGGCCGATCGACCCCGTCGTCCAGCGCGCCGTCGCGCTCACCGCCGACCCCGAGACGGAGGAGAACGTCGCGCCGCCGCTGAACGAGCTCCGCGAGCAGGCCGAGGGCGTCGCCGCAAGTGAGGAGGAGCTGCTCCTGCTCGGTCTCTTCGGCGAGGAGGCGGAGCAGCTGCTCCGCTCGATCCGCAACCGCGCGAGCCGCGAGCAGGACGGGCTCGCCGGGATCGAGGAGGCGCGCGCCGAGCGCATCCGCGAGCTCGTGCGCATCGTCGAGGAGTCCGGGATCGGCGAGATCACGATCGAGGAGGACGGGATGCGCGTGACGGTGCGCACCTCCGCGGAGCCGTCGCCCGGCGTCCCGCCGGAGGCGCCGCTCGCACTGCCCGAGCCCGGGCCGGCGGCGCCGCTCGTCACCCGACCGAACGGCGTCGTGCGCATCGAGGCGCCGATGGTCGGCACCTTCTACCGCGCGCCGCAGCCGGGGTCGCCGCCGTTCGTCGAGGAGGGCGACGTCGTCTCGCCGGGCCAGACGCTCTGCATCCTCGAGGCGATGAAGCTGATGAACGAGGTGAAGGCCGAGCTCGAGGCGATCGTCCGCCGCGTCCACGTCGAGAACGCGGAGCCGGTCGAGTTCGGGCAGGCCCTGTTCGACCTGGAACCGCTCGCGCAACCACTCGACGCCGTCTGATGTTCACCCGCGTCCTCGTAGCGAACCGCGGCGAGATCGCCGTGCGCGTGATCCGCGCGCTGCACGAGCTCGGGATCGAGGCAGTCGCCGTCTACTCGACCGCCGACGCGGACGCGCTCCACGTCAGGCTCGCGGACCGCGCGGTGCGGATCGGGCCGCCGCCGGCGTCCGAGAGCTACCTGTCGATCCCCGCGATCGTCGCCGCGGCGACGACGACCGAATGCGACGCGGTCCATCCCGGCTACGGCTTCCTCTCGGAGAACCCCGCGTTCGTGCACGCGTGCGAGGAGCACGACCTCGTCTTCGTCGGGCCGCCGGCCGACGTGATGGCGCGGATGGGCGACAAGGCGCAGGCGAAGGCGGAGATGCGCGCCGCCGGCGTGCCGCTCGTCCCCGGCACGGAGGGAACCGCGACCGCTGCCGAGGCGCGCGCGGCCGCGGAGCAGCTCGGCTACCCGGTGCTGCTGAAGGCGGCGGCGGGCGGCGGCGGCCGCGGCATGCGCCTCGTCGGCTCCGCGACGGAGCTCGACGACGCGTATCTCCGCGCCTCCGCCGAGGCGGAGGCGGCGTTCTCGGACGGGACGCTCTACGTCGAGAAGGCGATCTCGCCGGCGCGCCACGTCGAGATCCAGGTGCTCTGCGACGCGCACGGCGGCGTGCTCACGTGCGGCGAGCGCGAGTGCTCGATCCAGCGCCGCCACCAGAAGCTCGTCGAGGAGTCGCCGTCGCCCGCGCTCGACGCGGCGCTGCGCGAGGAGATGGAGGCGGCGGCCGAGCGCGCGTGCCGCCACATCGGCTACCGCAACGCCGGCACCTTCGAGTTCCTCGTCGGCCCCGACGGCTCGTTCTCCTTCATCGAGCTGAACGCGCGCCTCCAGGTCGAGCACCCGGTCACGGAGGCCGTCACCGGGCTCGACCTCGTCCGGGAGCAGCTCCGCGTCGCGGCCGGCGAGCCGCTCCGGCTCACGGGCCGCGCGCCGCGGGGCGGGCACGCGATCGAGATCCGGATCAACGCCGAGGACCCGCGGCGCGGGTTCGCGCCGGCGCCGGGGATGATCGGCCGCTTCCGGCCGCCGCTCGGCCCGGGTGTCCGCGTCGACACGTTCGTCGAGGACGGCGCAGCCGTCCCGCCGCACTACGACTCGCTGCTCGCGAAGGTGATCGTCCGCGACGAGACGCGCGACGCCGCGATCGCGCGGGCGCTGCGCGCGCTCGGGGAGCTGGAGGTGCTCGGCGTGCCGACGACGCGCGAGGCGGCGCTCGACATCCTCGCGAGCGACGAGTTCCGGAGCGGCGACTACTCGACGTCGTTCCTCGAGGAGGCGGGCGGGCGGCTGCCCGCGCTCGCGGGGGCGCCGGCATGAGCGTAGGCTCGACGGAGCTCACCAAAGAGCGGAGGCGCCGCCTCTGGCGGCGCCGGGAGCGGGCATGAGCCTCGTCGTCTCCGAGGACGGCGGCGCCGTCACGATCACGGAGTCGGCGCTCACGCAGATCGTCGTCCAGGCCGCGGAGGCGGTCGACGGCGCACGCGTGCGGCGGCAGCGGCGCCACCTCGAGATCACGGTCGCCGACGGCCACGCGAGCGTCGAGCTCGAGCTCGCGGTCGCGTACGGCCGCGTCCTGCCGGACGTCGCCCGCGACGTGCAGCACCGCGTGGCCGACGCGCTGACGCGGATGTGCGGCCTCGAGGTGGACAGGGTCGACGTGGCCGTCGAGGAGCTCGACCGGTGACCGAGTCGCAGCAGATCAGCCGCCGCGAGGCCCGGCGCGCCGCCGTGTTCATGCTCTACCAGTGGGACGTGACCGAGACGCCGCTCGGCTCGCTGTACGAGGACGAGGTGGACGAGTACACGCGCCGGCTGGCCGACGCCGTCTCCGCGCACGCGCCGGCGCTCGACGCGCGGATCACGGCGGCGTCCGACGAGTGGACGGCCGACCGCCTCGGCGCCGTCGAGCGAAACGTTCTCCGCGTCGCGATCGAGGAGCTCGACGAGGGAGAGATCCCGCGGGAGGTCGTTCTCGACGAGGCGGTGACGCTCGCGAAGCGGTATGCATCCGACGACGCTGGGAGACTCGTCAACGGCATTCTCGGCAGGATCGTGAGAGAGGAGGCGGCGTGAGCAGCGGCGGTGAGGACTCGCTGAGCAGGGCGGAGGAGCTGCTCGCGCGGCTCGAGGCGGCGCGGACCGAGCTCGAGCAGCTGTCGGAGCAGGAGGACGCGTCGCCGGAGCGGGCGCTCGAGATCCTCAACGAGCTGTCGGAGCTGGCGAAGGCGGTCGAGGAGGAGCTCGACCGCGCGAAGCGGGCCGCGGAGGCGGATGCCGCACAGTCCTGACGAGCTGCGGGACCTCGTCGAGGAGCGGCTCGACGAGCTGCGGCTCTGGCCGCAGCTGCACGGCCAGGCCGAGTCGGTCCGGTACTCGCTCCTCGCCGGCGGGAAGCGCGTGCGGCCGGTGATCTGCGTCGCGACCGCCGAGGCGGCGGGCGCGCGCGCCGAGCTCGCGCTGCCCGCGGCGTGCGCGCTCGAGCTCGTGCACACGTTCTCGCTCGTCCACGACGACCTGCCCGCGCTCGACGACGACGAGGAGCGCCGCGGCCGGCCGTCGACGTGGAAGCAGTACGGCGAGGCGGTCGGGATCCTCGCGGGCGACGCGCTGCTCGCCGAGGCGTTCCGGCTCGCGACCTCGTACGACACGCCGGCGGTCGCGCGCGAGCTCGTCGAGGCGACGCTCGGGATGATCGGCGGCCAGTACCTCGACATCACCGGCACCGCGCCCGACGAGGCGACGCTGCACCGGCTGAAGACCGGCTGCCTGTTCGCCGCCTCGGTCGGGCTCGGCCTGTCGGCGGCCGGCGTGCCGGAGTCGGAGCAGGCGCCGTGGCGCGCCTTCGGCGACGAGCTCGGACTCCTGTTCCAGATCGTCGACGACATCCTCGACGGCGACGGCTACGTCCTCTCGCACAGCGTCGACGGCGCCCGCGCGCTCGCCGACGAGGCCGCCGACCGGGCCCGCGCGCGCCTCGGTGCGATCGCCGCCGACACGTCCATCCTTCGCGAGATCGTGGACGGACTGGCGGTGAGGACGGCGTGACGCCGGCGGAGGCGACGGTGGTCGCGTCGGAGAAGCGGAGCTGGCTGCCGCTCGGGATCCTCGGCGCGGCGCAGTTCGTGATGGTGCTCGACTCGAGCGTCATGAACGTCTCGATCTCGCAGATCGTCGCCGACCTGCACACGACGATCCAGGGCGTCCAGAGCGCGATCACGATGTACACGCTCGTGATGGCGGCGTTCATGCTCGTCGGCGCGAAGCTCGGCGACATGTACGGCCGCGACCGGATCTTCTCGATCGGCCTCGCCGTCTACGCGTGCGGGTCGCTGACGACGGCGCTGAGCCCGAACCTCGCGGTGCTCCTGTTCGGCTGGTCGCTCGTCGAGGGGATCGGCGCGGTGATGGTGATCCCGGCGATCGCCGCGCTGATCGCGTCGAACTACGAGGGGAAGCAGCGCGCGCTCGCCTACGGCGTCATCGGCGGCGTCGCCGGCGCGGCGATCGCGGCCGGCCCGCTGATCGGCGGCTGGGTGACCACGGAGTTCAGCTGGCGCTACGTGTTCGCCGGCGAGGTCGTGATCGTCATCGTCGTGCTCCTGTTCCGGCGGCGGATGACCCCGGCGCCGCCCGCGGAGCGCAAGCCGAAGCTCGATTACGTCGGCGCGGCGCTCTCCGCGATCGGCCTCGGGCTCGCCGTCTTCGGGATCCTGATGAGCAGCACCTGGGGCTGGATCAAGCCGAAGCAGTCGCCGACGATCGGCGGCCACGAGCTGACGCCGTTCGGGTTCTCGCTCGTCCCGTTCCTCATCTTCGGCGGGCTCGTCTTCCTCGCGCTGTTCAAGTCGTGGGAGGAGCGTCGTGAGCGACAGGGCAAGGACGTGCTGCTGAAGCGCGGGCTCGCGCGGATCCCGCCGCTCGGGGCGGGGCTCGAGACGCTCGGGATGATGCAGCTCGTCCTGCTCGGGACGTTCTTCGTGCTGCCGGTGTACCTGCAGGTGGTGCTCGGCTTCAACGCGTTCGAGACGGGGAAGCGGCTGTTCCCGATGTCGATCTCGATGCTGATCGCGGCGCTCGCCGGGCCGCGGCTGGCGAGCCGCTTCGCGCCGAAGTGGGTCTGCCAGGCCGGGCTCGGCGCGATGACCCTCGCGGCGCTCGTCCTGACGGGGACGATCGACGTGACGCTGCACGGCACGGCGTTCTCGCTCTCGCTGATCCTGTTCGGGATCGGCGCCGGGCTGCTCATGTCGCAGGTCGGCAACGTGATCATGTCGTCGGCGCCGCCGGAGCAGGCGAACGAGGCCGGCGGCCTCCAGGGGACGGCGCAGAACCTCGGCGCGTCGCTCGGCACCGCGCTGATCGGCGCGATCCTGCTCACGTCGCTGACGGCGAGCTTCGTCTCGCGGGTCTCGGAGAACCCGGCGCTGCCGCAGGACGTCCGCACGAGCATCACGTCGAAGGCCGAGAAGGGGATCGACATCGTCCCCGTCGAGCAGGTGCACCAGGCCGCGCTCGACGCAGGCCTTCCGCCGGACCAGGCGGACGCGCTCGCGACCGATTACGGGAACGCGCAGCTCGACGGGCTGAAGCGGGCGCTGCTCGGGGTGGCGCTGCTCGCCGCGGCCGGGCTGTACTTCACGCGGCGGCTGCCGGCGAAGCCGCTGACGCCGCCGGGGTAGTCGTGGCGAAGCGGCGGCTGGACGTCCTGCTCGTCGAGCGCGGCCTCGCCGAGTCGCGCGCGCAGGCGCAGGCGCTCGTGATGGCGGGGCGCGTCCCCGGCTACGAGAAGCCCGGCCAGCAGGTGGACGAGTCGGCGGAGCTGACGGTCGAGCGCGGGCCGGAGTGGGTCTCGCGCGGCGGCGGCAAGCTCGCGCACGCGCTCGACGCCTTCGCCATCGACCCGGCCGGTCTCGAGTGCGCCGACGTCGGCGCGTCCACCGGCGGCTTCACCGACGTGCTGCTCCGCCGCGGCGCGGCGCGCGTCGCCGCGATCGACGTCGGCTACGGGCAGCTCCATCCACGGCTCCGGGACGACCCGCGCGTGACCGTGCTCGAGCGGACGAACGCACGGGAGCTGACGGAGCTGCCGTTCGCGCCACAGCTCGTCGTCTGCGACGTCTCGTTCATCTCCGTGCGGATCGCGCTGCCGCCGGTGCTGCGGCTCGCCGCGCCCGGGTGGCGGGCCGTCGTGCTCGTGAAGCCGCAGTTCGAGGCGGGGCGGGCCGACGTCGGCAAGGGCGGCGTCGTCCGCGACGACGCGGTGCGCCGCCGGGTCGTCCGCGAGGTGGCCGAGGCGGCGCTTGGCTGGGGGGCGGACACCGCCGGCGTCGTAGACTCGGGACTCCCCGGGCCGAAGGGCAACCGGGAGCTGTTCCTCCACCTCGTGCAGGTAGACGACCCGACGCTTCCCGATGACCTCGACGAACGGATCGACGCAGCAGTCGCCGCGGGCGGTTGAGACCGCCGCGGTCGTCGCGCACGCCCGCGTGGACGTGCGCGAGGCGATCGCGCGCGTCGAGAAGGTCGCCGCCGACGCGGGCGTGACGCTGCTCGCCGACGGCGCGGATCCGCGCGGCGCCGACCTCGCGATCGCGGTCGGCGGTGACGGGACGATGCTGCGCACGCTCGCGAAGCTGCTCGGGAGCGCCGTGCCGGTGATCGGCGTCAACTACGGCCGCGTCGGCTTCCTCGCCTCGATCGAGCCGGACGAGCTCGAGCGCGACCTCGCACGCGTGTTCGCGGGCGAGTACGTCGTCGTCGAGCTCCCGACGCTCGAGGTGCAGCTCGACGGCGAGACGCACATCGCCGTGAACGACGTCGTCGCGACGAGCGCGACGCTCGGGCGGATGGTCGAGCTCGAGTGGGCGGTCGGCGGCGAGGACATCGGCACGATCCCGTGCGACGGGGTGATCTGCGCGACGCCGTCGGGGTCGACCGCGTACAACCTTTCGAACGGCGGGCCGGTGCTCGTCCGCGGGCTCGAGGCGATGGCGGTGACGTTCATCGCGCCCCACTCGCTCCACGCGCGCCCGCTCGTCGTCCCGCGGGGGCCCGACGTGACGCTCGTCAACCGCACCGCCGACGTCGAGGTGGCGGTCCTCGTCGACGGCCACCGGGTCGCGTCGGTGCCGGCGGACGGCGAGGTGGCCGTGCGCCTCTCGCCGCAGCGCAGCCTGCTGGCGACGCTTCCGGAGACGACGTTCTTCAGCCGCTATCGCGACACGTTCACGTCACATCCGTGACGTCGATCTAGCCGCGCGCGTAGTCCTCGGCGGACTCGAACTCGAAGCCGACGAACGGCTCGTCGCCGACCACCCACGCCTCGTGGCCGGGCGCGATCACGTACGCCTGCCCGGGAACGAGCTCGACCTCGGAGCCGTCCTCGTGGCGCACGGCGAGCCGCCCCGACTGGACGACGCCCAGATGCCGGTTCTGGCAGCTGTCGCCGCCGACGACCGGCTTCACGCACTCCGACCAGCGCCAGCCCGGCTCGAGGGTCAGGCGGGCGACGCTCGCCCCGGTCATGCGGACGATCTCGCTGCGCGTCTTGTCGGGAGTCCGTGTCTCGTCCGGCGAGTCGAAGTTCCGCGCTTCCACACCTGCCATGGTTTCGCCTCCTTCGTTCGGCCTGCCCGCGAAGAGCCGATCGTACGGCAGCGGGGCGTGGGTTCCAACCACGCCCCGGCGGTCTCGGGGCCGACGGCTCCCCGAACGCGTCCGGGGTCAGACCCCGGGACGTGTCCGGGAGGGGCAATGTGCGGCGTCGGGTCGCGGGACTACCCTTGGCGGGGTGCTGCGACGCCTGCGCATCGAGAATCTCGTGCTCATCCGGGAGGCGGAGCTCGAGCTCGCGCCCGGGCTGAACGCGATCACCGGCGAGACCGGCGCCGGGAAGACGATCCTCGCGCAGGCGGTCGGGCTCCTGCTCGGCGCGAAGGGCGACGACTCGTACGTCGGGCCCGCCGGCGCCGAGGCGTACGTCGAGGCGGAGCTCGACCTGCTCGAGGACGACACGGAGGAGCTCGATGCGCTGCGCGAGCTGCGTCCCGAGGACGAGGACGCGCTGCTCGTCTCGCGCCGCGTCTTCGCGGACGGGCGCACGCGCGCGTACGCGTGGGGCCGCGCGGCGGCGCGCGAGGACGTCGCGGCCGCGCTCGAGCTGACGGTGGCCATGTCGGGCCAGTTCGAGCAGCGGCGGCTCGCGCGGCCGTCGTACCAGCTCGAGGTGCTCGACCGTTTCTGCGGCGAGGAGCAGCTCCGGCGCCGCTCCGAGTCCCGCGTCGCGTGGCGCGAGCTGCTGGCGGCGCGCCGCCGCCACGAGGAGCTGACGGCGAACGCCGCGCGCGCCGAGGCGCGCCTCGCGGAGCTGCAGGCGCTCGCCGAGGACACCGAGGGGATGGAGCCGGGCGACGAGGAGCGGCTGCGCGACGAGCGCGAGCGGCTCCGCCACGTCGCCGAGCTCGCGGAGGGCGCGGCGGCGGCCGTGAACGCGCTCGCGCCGGAGGACGGCGACGGCGCGTCCGGGCTCGTCGCGCTCGCGGAGCGGGCGGTCGCACCGCTCGAGCGGCTCGCCCCGGAGCTCCAGCGGGCCGGGGACGAGCTGCGCGAGGCCGAGCTGCGGCTCCGTGAGGTCGCGTCCGATCTCCAGGCGTTTCTCGCCTCGCTCGAGGCCGAGCCGGGGCGGCTCGAGGAGCTGGAGGCCGGGCTCGACCGGATCGCCGACGCGAAGCGGCGCTTCCGCTGCGCGACGTACGACGAGCTGCTCGCCCGGGCGGCCGAGGCGCGCGCGGAGCTCGCCGCGCTCGAGGGCGGCGCCGATCCCGCCGAGGCGGCGGCGAAAGCCGTTGCGGAGGCCGAAGAGCGCGCCCACGCGCTCGCGACCGAGCTCCGCGCCGAGCGGAACGCGGCCGCGCCCGCGTTCGCCGACGCGGTCGCGGCCGAGCTGCACGACGTCGGCATGGGCGAGGGCGAGTTCCTCGTCGAGCTGCGTGAGCGCGACGCCGGCTCGACCGGCATGGACGAGGCCGTCTTCCTCGTCCGCCCGAACCCGGGGCTTCCGTTCGGCCCGGTCGCCGACACCGCCTCCGGCGGCGAGCTGTCACGGATCGCGCTCGCGATCGCCGCGGTGGCGGGCGGCGAGACGCTCGTCTTCGACGAGATCGACGCGGGTATCGGCGGCGAGACCGCGAACGCCGTCGGTCGCGTCCTCCGGCGGCTGGCGGAGCGCGCCCAGGTGATCACGATCACGCACCTCCCGCAGATCGCGTCGCTCGCCGACCGCCACTTCCGCGTCGAGAAGATCCCGGGCGATCCGACGCACACGCGGATCGAGCAGCTCGGCGACGAGGAGCGGAAGGCCGAGCTCGAGCGCATGCTCGGCGGCCAGGAGTTCCTCGCAACGGTACGTTGAGCGTGTGCCCCGGTACGCCGCCAGTCGCGTCCTCCTCGCCCCGCTCGACGACGTCTGGGCCTTCCTCGCCGAGCCGTACCATCTCGCCGACTGGTGGCCGGGGCTCTCCGGCGTCGAGCCCGACCGGCGCGGGTTCGCGCCCGGCGCTCGCTGGACGATCCGCGGCTCGGACGTCCTGACGGCGGGCGGGACGCTCCCGCTCTGGGCGCACATGCTGCGGCGGCCGGGCGCGACCGGCACGCTGCTCGTCACCGAGGTCGTCGGCGGCGTCCGCTTCGCCTTCCAGCTGGTGAACGAGCGGATGGAGGCCGTGGTCGAGCTCGAGCCGCTCGAGAACGGGCTGACCAGGGTCGTCCTGACCGTCGAGTCGCCGTGGGCGTCGATGCGGCGCTCGTTCCCGCGGCGCGCGCTCGACCGCCTCTACGACCTCGTCCAGACGGCCGCCGAGCTTTGATCCTGTCCGACCTCTATCGCTGCTACCCTGAAATCCCGTGAGCGCACGGGCCCCGAAGTACGTCTTCGTCACCGGGGGAGTGGTATCGGCGCTCGGGAAGGGAATCGTCGCCGCGTCGCTCGGACGCCTGCTCAAGTCCCGGGGCCTCCGCGTCCAGCTCCAGAAGTTCGACCCGTACCTCAACGTCGACCCGGGGACGATGAGCCCGTTCCAGCACGGCGAGGTATACGTCACCGAGGACGGCGCCGAGACCGACCTCGACATCGGCCATTACGAGCGCTTCGTCGACGAGAACTTCCTCCGCAACGCGAGCCACAGCGCCGGCGCGATCTGGGACACCGTCCTCCGCAAGGAGCGGAAGGGCGACTTCCTCGGCGCGACGGTGCAGGTGATCCCGCACATCACGAACGAGATCAAGGCGCGGATCCGGCGCGCGTCGGAGGCGGGCCCGACCGACGTCGTCATCTCCGAGATCGGCGGCACCGTCGGCGACATCGAGTCGCTGCCGTTTCTCGAGGCGATCCGCCAGTTCCGCCGCGAGGTGGGGCAGGAGAACGTCGTCTACATCCACGTCACGCTCGTCCCGTTCATCGAGGCGGCCGGCGAGCTGAAGACGAAGCCGACGCAGCACTCGGTGAACGAGCTGCGCCGCATCGGCATCCATCCCGACGTCGTCGTCTGCCGCTCGCACGAGGAGCTCTCGCGCGATATCCGCGACAAGATCGCGCTGTTCGCGGACGTCGACCCGGGCGCCGTCGTCGCGAGTCCCGACGTCGCCGACGTGTACCTCGTCCCGTCCGTGCTGAAGGCGGAGGGGCTCGACCGGCTCGTGTGCGAGCGGCTCGGGCTCGACGCGCCGGAGGCGGATCTCGGCGAGTGGGACGAGCTGACGCGGCGGATCGACGAGCGGCGCGAGATCGTCGAGATCGCGCTCGTCGGCAAGTACGTGAAGCTGCAGGACGCGTACTTGTCCGTCCACGAGGCGCTGAAGCACGCGGGGCTGCACAGCGGCTGCGCGGTGCGCGTCCGCTGGCTCGACGCGGAGAACATGTCGTACGAGGAGGCGGCCGACCTGCTGGAGCAGGTGGACGGCGTGCTCGTCCCCGGCGGCTTCGGCTCGCGCGGCTGGGAGGGGAAGATCCTCGCCTGCCGCGTCGCGCGCGAGCGGCGGATCCCGTACCTCGGCATCTGCCTCGGCATGCACGTCGCCGTCTCGGAGTTCGCGCGCCACGTCGTCGGGCTCGACGGCGCGAACTCGACGGAGATGGATCCCGAGACGCCGTTCCCGGTGATCGACCTGCTCCCGGAGCAGAAGGGCATCGAGGATCTCGGCGGGACGATGCGGCTCGGCGCGCAGGCGGTCGAGGTCGCCGAGGGGACGGGCGCACGCGGGCTGTACGGCGAGGCGGTGATCTTCGAGCGGCATCGCCACCGCTACGAGGTGAACAACCTCTACCGGGAGCAGCTCGTCGACGCGGGCCTCGTCGTCTCCGGGACGTTCGAGCAGGGGCGGCTCGTCGAGATCGTCGAGCTCCCCGATCACCCGTGGTTCGTCGCGAGCCAGTTCCATCCGGAGTTCAAGTCGCGGCCGACGCGTCCGGCGCCGCTCTTCCGCGGGTTCGTCGGCGCGGCGCTCGCTCGCGCGCGCGAGCGCGGGCGGGAGCGCCGCGAGTCCGGGACGGCCGCGGTCCTCTAGTTTGGCCTCCGGCGACGAGATCGTCCCGCTCTTCCTCGAGCTGGCGGCGTTGCGGAGCCCGCCCGGCGAGGAGCGCGAGGTCGCGGACGCGGTGCTCCGCTACCTGCGGCAGCTCGGGCTCGACCCGGACGAGGACGACGCGGGGGCGCGGATCGGCTCGACGATGGGAAACGTCTACGCGCGGATCGAGCCGACGGCGGCGGGAACGCCGCTGTTCTTCTGCGCGCACCTTGACACGGTTCCGCCGGACGGCGAGCTGCAGCCGGTCGTCGAGGACGGCGTCGTCCGCAACGGGGGCGGCACGATCCTCGGCGCGGACAACAAGGCGGCGGTCGTGGCGATGCTCGAGGGCGTGCGGCGCGTGCTCGCCGAGAACCGCCCGCACGCGGGGATCGAGCTCCTGTTCACGCCGATGGAGGAGGTCGGGCTGAAGGGCGCCGGCGCGTTCGACTGCTCGCGGCTGCGCGCGCACGTCGGCTACGTCTACGACCAGGGCTCGCCGATCGGCGAGATCGTGCTCGGCGCGCCGTGGGCGCAGGCGATGGAGGTGCGCTTCCACGGCCGCGCGTCGCACGCGGGGATGTTCCCGGAGGAGGGGCGCTCCGCGATCGCGGCGGCGGCGCGGGCGATCGCCGACCTGCGGCTCGGGCGCGTCGACGAGGACACGACGGCGAACGTCGGCGTCATCTCCGGCGGCACCGGCGGCAACATCGTCCCCGAGTGGTGCACGTTCCTCGCCGAGGCGCGGTCGCACGACGAGCGGAAGCTCGGCGAGATCGTCCAGGAGATGCTCGACGCGTACTCCTTCGCCGCGACCGCGACCGAGTGCGAGGTCGAGGTGGCCGTCCACAAGCAGTACACGGGCTACCGGTTCAAGCGCGACGACGACGCGGTGCGACTCGCCGCGGACGCACTCGCGCGCTGCGGGTTCGAGCCGACCTACGTGCTGTCCGGCGGCGGCGCCGACGCGAACGTCTTCAACGTGCACGGGCTCCGGTGCGTCAACCTCGCGAACGGCATGACGGACATCCATACGCCCGACGAGCGGATCGCGGTCGCCGATCTCGAGGCGATGGTCGAGGTGACGCTCGCGCTCGTCGACCTCGCGCGGGAGCCGTGATGGAGGAGCGCCGGCTCGGGCCGGTCGTCGGGCTCGGCACGTGGAACACGTTCGACGCCGACGCCGCGCTCGCGCGGGAGGTCGTCGGTGCCGCGCTCGGCGCCGGCGTGCGCGTGTTCGACTCGTCGCCGATGTACGGCGGCGCGGAGGCGTCGCTCGCAGCGGCGCTGGATGGTCGGCGGGACGGCGCTTCCGTGGCGACGAAGATCTGGACCGGATCGGTGGAGGAGGGGCGGGAGCAGTTCCGCCGCCAGCTCGCGTGGTACGGGCGGATCGAGATCGAGCAGGTGCACAACCTCGTCGCGTGGCGCGGGCACCTGCCGTGGCTCGAGCGGGAGCGCGAGGAGGGACGGGTCGCCAGGATCGGCGTCACGCACTGGGCGGCGGGCGCGTTCGCGGAGCTCGCGGAGGCGCTGCGGACAGGCCGCTTCGATGCGGTGCAGCTGCCGTACAGCCCGCACGAGCGCGAGGTCGAGCGGGAGCTGCTGCCGCTCGCCGCCGAGCTCGGCGTGCCGGTGATCGTGATGCGGCCGTTCGGCGAGGGCGCGCTCCTCCGCCGCGCGCCGGCGGCGGCGGAGCTCGCGCCGCTCCGCGAGCTCGGCGTCGACACGTGGGCGCAGGCGCTGCTGAAGTGGGTGCTGTCGGACCAGCGGGTCGATCTCGCCATTCCGGCGACGAGCCGGCCGGAGCGGGCCGCGGAGAACGCCGCCGCCGGGAGCCCTCCGTGGCTCGGCGAGGAGGAGCGGCGCCTCGTGGAGCGGCTGGCCGCGTGAAGCCCGACGAGTCCCGCGTCGTGTGGCGGGGGCGCCTGCTCGGCGTCACCGTCGAGCGGTGGGGCGAGCACGAGCGGGAGATCGTCGAGCATCCCGGCGCCGTCGCGATCGTCGCCGTCGACGCGGAGGGGTACGTGGCGCTCGTCCGTCAGGTGCGCGAGGCGACGCGGGGAACGCTGCTCGAGCTGCCGGCCGGGACGCGCGAGCCCGGCGAGGATCCGCTGGAGACGGCGAGGCGCGAGCTGCAGGAGGAGTGCGGACTCACCGGCGGCGAGTGGCGCGAGCTGGCCTCGTTCTGGACGACGCCCGGGTTCTGCCGCGAGCGCATGCACGTCTTCGTCGCCGAGGGCGTCGAGCCGGGAGAGTCGGCCCCGGAGCCCGACGAGGACCTCGAGCTCGTCCGGCTCCGCGTCGACGACCTCGCGCAGTGGATCGACGACATCGAAGACGCGAAGACGCTCGCCGGCCTGCTCCTGTACGCGAGGGAGCGCAACCGCCCCGAGCCGTGACCGGCTGAGCTGCGCCCACCACGGACGTAGCCCGGCCGGCGACCCCAAACCCCCACCCAAGGGTGGGGGCCGTTCGTCCCGCCGTCCCTCGCGATCGACGATACCCGTGAACCCGTCACGTGTCCGTCGCGGGTTCTGCTCGGAAGCGTGCCGATCGGCCGGCGCGCTATCGTTGGCGCGCTTTGCGCATCGGCGTCGCCAGAGAGATCAAGACCGACGAGTACCGTGTCGCGCTGACCCCGGCAGGCGCGCGCGAGCTCGTGCTGAAAGGACACGAGGTGCTCGTGGAGACGACCGCCGGCGAGGGCAGCTCGTTCCCCGACGCCGAGTACGAGCGCGCCGGCGCGACGCTCGTCTCGGTCGACGACGTCTGGGAGCAGTCCGAGCTCCTCCTGAAGGTGAAGGAGCCGATCGCCCGCGAGTATCCGCGGCTGCGCGAAGGGCTCGTGCTCTTCACGTACCTCCACATCGCGGCAGACGAGCCGCTGACCCGAGCGCTCGTCGAAAGCGGCATCGCGGCGGTGGCGTACGAGACGGTCGAGACCGACGACCGGCGCCTCCCGCTGCTCGCGCCGATGAGCGAGATCGCCGGCCGCCTCGCCTCGCAGGCCGGCGCGTACTTCCTCGAGAAGCCGCTCGGCGGGCGCGGGCTCTTGCTCGGCGGCGTCCCCGGCGTCGCGCCCGGCCGTGTCGCCGTCATCGGCGGCGGGATCGTCGGGTACAACGCGGCGATCATCGCGCTCGGTCTCGGGGCACAGGTCACGATCCTCGAGCGCTCGATCGACCGCATGCGCTACCTCGACGACATCCTGTCGGGGCGCGTGAGCCTCGTGATGTCATCGAGCCTCCAGGTCGAGGAGTCGGTGACCGAGGCGGATCTCGTGATCGGGGCGGTGCTCATCCCGGGTGCACGCGCGCCGAAGCTCGTGACCCGCGAGATGCTCGGCGAGATGAAGAAGGGCGCAGTCATCGTCGACGTCGCGATCGACCAAGGTGGCTGCGTCGAGACGGCCAGACCGACGACGCACTCGGATCCGGTCTACGAGGTCGACGGGATCACGCACTACTGCGTCGCCAACATGCCCGGCGGCGTGCCGATCACCTCGACGAAGGCGCTGACGAACGCGACGCTTCCCTACGTCGAGGCGATCGCGGAGCACGGACTCGCCGAGGCGGTCGCACGTGACCCGGCGCTCGCCCTCGGCGTCAACGTCCTGGATGGGAAGATCACGTACGAGGCGGTCGCCGAGGCGCACGGCCTCGAGTACACGCCGCTCGCGGACGTCCTTCCGCTTGCTCCGGCCTAGGCTTCGTCAGGACTTCGGGGCGGCGGCGTCCGGCTTCTTCGCCGGCGAGAACTTGACCACGAGCCAGGTCACCCCGGCGGCGAGGCCGATCACGCACACGATGAAGACGGCGAACCCCAGCAGTCCGAGGACGTTGAGCATGGCCGACCTAGAATAGCCGTATGGCCCGGGCATGCGTGATCGTTCTCGACGCGGTCGGCGCCGGCGAGCTGCCGGACGCCGGTCAGTACGGGGACGAGGGCTCCGACACGCTCGGCAACGTCGCGCGGGCCGTCGGCGGGCTCGACCTCCCGAACCTCGAGGCGCTCGGATTCGGCAACATCGAGCCGCTCGAGGGCTGCCCGCCCCAGCCGGGTGCGCCGGCCGTCGCCGGGCGGCTGCTGGAGCGGTCGAAGGGCAAGGACACGACCGCCGGGCACTGGGAGCTGATGGGGGTCGTGACCGCCCAGGCGTTTCCGACGTATCCGCACGGCTTCCCGCACGACGTCATCGACCCGTTCATGCACCGGACCGGGCGAGGCGTGATCGGCAACCGGCCGGCGTCCGGCACCGAGATCATCCAGGAGCTCGGCGAGGAGCACCAGCGGACCGGGAAGTGGATCGTCTACACGTCCGCCGACTCCGTCTTCCAGGTGGCCGCGCACGAGGAGACGGTTCCGCTCGAGGAGCTGTACGAGGGGTGCCGGATCGCGCGCGAGGTCCTCACCGGCAAGCACGCGGTCGGCCGCGTGATCGCGCGGCCGTTCGTCGGCGAGCCGGGCAACTACACGCGCACGGCGAACCGGCACGACTTCTCGCTCGAGCCGCGGCGGCCGAATTACCTCACGCTCCTCCGCGACTCCGGGGCGAAGGTCTACGGTGTCGGCAAGATCGGCGACATCTTTGCGGGCTGCGACATCGACGAGTCGCATCCGACGAGGTCGAACATCGAGGGGATCCAGCAGACGGAGAAGCTCCTGCGCGAGCTCGACGAGGGTTTCGTCTTCGTCAACCTCGTCGAGACCGACATGCTCTGGGGCCACCGGAACGACCCGGTCAACTTCCATCGCTGCCTTCAGGACTTCGACCGCCGGCTTCCGGACCTGCTCGACGCGCTCCGGCCGGGCGACCTGCTCATCCTCACCTCGGATCACGGCTGCGATCCGACGACGCCGTCCACCGACCATTCGCGGGAGCATGCCCTGCTGCTCGCGTACGTCGAGGGGCGGAACGCGGCCGGCCGCATCCACGAGGGGGAGTTCGCGGATGTCGGCGCGACCGTCAACGCGTGGCTGCACGGGAAGGCGCCGTCGCGCGGAGTCCCGGGACAGCCGATCCTGACGCCATGAGGCTCGACAACCCGCTCCTCGTCCGGTGGGAGTTCGCGAGCGAGGAGCGCCTGAACAAGCGCAACGCGATCTTTCGCTCGCTGGTCGAGGGCGACAGCCCCGAGGATCTGGCTCTCGCGGCGGTCGCGGCGGTGCGGCCGTCGAAGCTGCTCGACGTCGGGTGCGGCCCCGGCGAGCTCACCGAGAAGCTCGCGCGCGACCTCGGCGCCGACGTGCACGCCATCGACGTCTCGCCGCGCATGGTCGAGCTGACGCGGAATCGCGGGATCGACGCCCAGATCGCCGACGTCGAGAGCATGCCCTTCGGCGACGGCGACTTCGACTGCGTATTCGCCGGCTGGGTGCTGTACCACGCGCCCGACCTTGAACGCGCGATCGCGGAGTGCGCGCGCGTCCTCCGGCCGCGCGGCCGGCTCGTCGCGACGACCGTCGGCGAGGACAACCTGGCCGAGGTCTGGGAGCTGTTCGAGGACGGCGAACGGCGAGTGCCGATCAGCTTCAACCGGGTGAACGGAACCGAGCTTCTCGAGCGGCAGTTCGCGAAGGTCGAGCAGCGCGACATCGACTCGACGCTCGTCTTCCCGGATGTCGAGTCGATCCGAACCTTCGTCGCCTCGACGATCGACCGCGCCCACCTCGCGCCGAGCCTGCCGCGGGTGGCCGTCCCGTTCCGGGCGACCGCGCGCCATACGATCTTCGTCGCGGAGAAGGCCGGCTGATCCGTCCCGCGGAGCTGATCCAGCGGAAGCGCGACGGCTCCGAGCTCGCTCCGGAGGAGATCTCGGAGCTCGTGCTTGCGTACACGCGCGGCGGTGTTCCGGACTACCAGATGGCCGCGTTCCTGATGGCGGTGTACTTCAGGGGACTGTCGACGGCCGAGACGTTCGCGCTGACCGACGCGATGGTGCGCAGCGGCGACACGATTGACCTCGGCGGCGCACTCGGGCGGCGCGTCGTCGACAAGCACTCGACCGGCGGCGTAGGGGACAAGACGACGCTCGCGGTCGGGCCGCTCGTCGCGGCGTGCGGCGTCCCGTTCGGGAAGATGAGCGGCCGGGGCCTCGGGCACACGGGCGGGACGCTGGACAAGCTCGAGGCGATCCCCGGCTTCCGCGTCGAGCTGACGACGGACGAGTTCGTCGCCCAGGTCCGCGAGATCGGGCTCGCGATCGTCGGGCAGACCGCGAACCTCGTTCCGGCGGACAAGAAGCTCTACGCGCTGCGCGACGTGACGGCGACGGTGGACAACGTCTCGCTGATCGCGGCCAGCATCATGTCCAAGAAGATCGCCGGCGGAGCCGACGCGATCGTGCTCGACGTCAAGGTCGGGGACGGCGCGTTCATGAAGACGCTCGCGGACGCGCAGGTGCTCGCCGAGGCGATGATCGACCTCGGGAAGCACGCCGGTCTCGAGGTCGTCTGCGTCCTCACCGACATGGACCAGCCGCTCGGATGCGCCGTCGGCAACGCGCTCGAGGTGCGCGAGGCCGCCGCGACGCTGCGCGGCGAGGGGCCTGCCGACTTCAGCGAGCTCGTGCTCGACGCGGCGGCGCACCTTCTCGCGCTGTCGGACCTCGGTGTCGACCACGCCGAGGGCCGCCGGCGCGCCGAGCAGGCGGTCGCCGACGGCTCCGCAACCGCCGCGTACGAGCGGTGGGTCCGCGCCCAGGGCGGCGACCCCGACGAGGCGGCGCTCCCGTCGGCCGCGGTGGTGCACGAGGTCCAGGCATCGAGGACCGGCTACGTCGGCCGGCTCGCGGCCCTCCCCGTCGGCCTCGCTGCGCTCCATCTCGGCGCGGGCAGGCGCGAGAAGGACGACGCGATCGACCACGCGGTCGGGATCGTCTGCCGCGCGAAGCGCGGCGACGCCGTCGCGGAGGGCGAGACCCTCGCCGAGGTGCACGCACGCGACCCCCGCTCGGCTCGTGAGGCGGGCGCCGAGGTGCTCGCGGCATACGAGCTCGTCGACGAGCCACCGCGGGCGCGGCCGATCGTGCTCGACACGCTCGGCTGACCGCGGGGACGCGGCTAGGCTGGACGCGTGCCCGAGCTGCCCGAGGTCGAGACGGTCCGCCGGCGGCTCGAGCCCGTTCTGGTCGGGCGCATGTTCGAGCACGTCGAGATTTCCGATGCGAGACTCGTCCGCCCGTCCGACCCCGTCGAGGTGGCGGCGGAGCTGTCGGGCGAGCGCGTGGCCGCGGTCGAGCGGCGGGGCAAGTATCTGGTTGTCCGGTTCGAGAGCGGTCGCGTTCTCCTGGTTCACCTCCGGATGACGGGGAGCTTCCGCGACGGCGGGCGCGGGAGCCTGCAGGACGTCCCGCATCGCCGTGCTGTTGTCACTCTAGAAAACGGATCGGACGTCGCCTACCGAGACGTCAGGCGGTTCGGCACGTGGACGCTGCTGGAGCCGGGCGAGCTCGAGCCGTATCTCGCCGCCCGCGTCGGGCCCGAGCCGCTCGGCGCGCGCTTCACGACGAGCTTTATCCGCGACCGTCTCGCCGGTCGCTCCGCGCCCCTGAAGGCCGCGATCCTCGACCAGCGCACCGTCGCCGGGCTCGGGAACATCTACGCCGACGAGTCGCTCTGGCGCGCGCAGCTCGACCCGCGCGCGCCGGCCGGCGCGCTCGACGCGAGCGACGTCGCGGAGCTCCGCCGCGGCATCCGCGCAGCGCTCCGCCGAGGCATCGCGAAGGAGGGGGCGGACCTGGGCGACGGCGTCTACCCGAACGGCTCGATGCAGGACGCGCTGGACGCGTACGGCCGCGACGGCGAGCCGTGCCGCCGGTGCGGCGCGCCGATCGCGAAGACACGGCTCGGCGGCCGCGGGACCTGGTTCTGCCCCGTCTGCCAGGCCGGCCGGACAGGGCACTAGACTGAAAACGCCATGGCCGGGCGCTCCTACAAGACCGAGGCGGTGGTGCTCCGGTCGTTTCGGCTCGGCGAGGCCGACCGGGTCCTCCACCTCTACACGCTCGACCGCGGCCGCATCGGCGCGGTGGCGAAGGGCGTCCGGAAGACGACGTCGCGCTTCGGCGCCCGCCTCGAGCCGCTCTCGCACGTCGAGCTCGTCCTCCATCAGGGATCCGGCGAGCTGCAGACGGTCACCGGTGTCGAGCTCGTGCGCCCGCACCACGCGGCGCGCGAGGACTACTACCGCCTCTCCGCCGGGCTGATCGGCGCGGAGGCGATGCTGCGGCTCTTCCCGGAGCAGGAGGCGAACGAGCGCGCCTTCACCGCGCTGACCCGGTTCCTCGACCTTCTCGACGAGCTCCCGCACAGCGCCGACCGCCCCGCGCTCGACCCGCTCGCGCTCGCGTTCCAGCTGAAGCTCCTCTGGCTCTCCGGCTACCTGCCGCACCTGACGAGCTGCGCCGAGTGCGGCGCCGACGACGCGGCCCTCGTCGGCTACTCGCCGCGCGCCGGCGGCGCCGTCTGCCGCGCGTGCGCGGCGCAGAGCGAGGCCGTCGCGCTCTCCGCCGACGGGATCCACGGGATCGAGGCGCTGCTCGCCCGGCCGCTCGCGGACGCCGCCGGGCTCGGGCTCGGCGAGCGCGCCCGTCGCGACGCCCTGACGGTGATCACCGCGTCGTACGGCTACCACGGCGGCTTCCGGCTGCGGACGCTCAGCGCGTAGGCGCGTCAGAGCCCGAGTCGTCGCCGCAGCGCGTGCTCCCACGGCCGCGGCGGGACGTGGCGGTCGATGAACGCGCGGTGGCGGATCGCGACGCGGACGAGCGCGACCGTCAGCACGGGCGCCGCCGCCACGACGAGCACGTCGGCGAGATTGAACGCGAGCGGGCCGACGACGAGCGGGTTCGGCACGCGTCCTCCGTGCAGCCGGGCGGAGAGGACATTCGCGGCGATCCCGCCGGCGGCGACCCCGGCCGCGACCCCGGCGAGTCGCGACGGCAGGAGCCCGACGACGAGCACCGCGCCGAGCAGGACGAGCCCGAGGATCGACCACGCGTGCGAGCGCTGGTGGTAGTCCCACGCGTCGGTCGGGAGCAGCGCCTTCACGGCGAGGTCGGCGGCGGCGACCGTGACGGCGGGGACGGCGACGAGGAGGAGCCGGACGCGCATCGTCCTCGGCATCGGCAGCCGCGGGCCGGAGCGTGAGCGCGTGCGAGACTGGCGGCGTGACCCGCGACCTCGGCGACGGCTACGAGCTCGACGACGACCGCGCAAGGCTCGACCGCGACGCGATCCACGCCTATCTCGGCACCGAGGCGTACTGGTCGGCCGGCCGCACGCGCGCCGAGCAGGACGAGCTGATCGACGGGAGCGTCCGCGTCGTCGGCCTCTATCGCGACGGCAGCCAGGTCGGGTTCGCGCGCGCGTCCACGTTCGACGCGGGCCGGTTCATGTACCTCGCCGACGTCTACGTGCTCGACGACCACCGCAGCCGCGGACTCGGGATCGAGCTCGTCCGCGAGATGATCGAGAACGGCCCGTACGCCGACCGGCGCTGGATCCTGCACACGCGCGACGCGCATGGTCTCTACGCCCGCTTCGGCTTCGAGCCGAACGAGCGCCTCGCGGAGCGCGGCGCCGTGAAGCGCTAGCCCTCGGGCGGGCTCCAGGGCCGCTCGAGCGCGTCGTCGAGCCATTCGCGCACGCCGGAGATCGGGAGCCGCTCCTGCGCGAGCGAGTCCCGGTCGCGCACGGTCACCGTCTCGTCCTCGAGCGTCTGCTCGTCGACGGTGAACGCGAACGGCGTGCCGATCTCGTCCTGCCGCCGGTAGCGCCGCCCGATCTGGCCGCCGTCGTCGTACTCGACGACGTGCCGCTTCCGCAGCTCGTCGTAGAGGCCGCGCGCGTGCGCGACCATCTCGTCGTTGCGCGGGATCAGCGGCAGGATCGCCGCCTTCACCGGCGACACCGCGGGATGGAGCCGCAGCACCGTGCGCTCGCGGTCCGCGACGACCTCCTCGTGGTACGCGTCGACGAGCATCGCGACGAAGATCCGCTCGATGCTGACCGCCGGCTCGATCACGTGCGGCGTGTACCGCTCCCCGTCCTGGCCGACGAACTCGAGCTTCGTCCCGGAGTGCTTCGTGTGCTGCGTCAGGTCGTAGTCGCCGCGGTTGGCGACGCCCTCGAGCTCCGACCAGCCGATCGGATAGTTGTACTCGATGTCCGTCGTCGCGCTCGAGTAGTGCGACCGCTCGCTCGCGTCGTGCTCGCGCTTGCGCAGGTTCTCCGCGCGCAGCCCGTACGTGAGATACCAGTTGAAGCGCGCGTCGACCCAGTAGCGGAACCACTCGTCCGCCTCGCCCGGCGGGACGAAGAACTCCATCTCCATCTGCTCGAACTCGCGCACGCGGAAGAGGAAGTTGCCCGGCGTGATCTCGTTGCGGAACGACTTGCCGGTCTGCGCGATCCCGAACGGCGGCTTGCGCCGCGCCAGCTGGAGCACGTTCTTGAAGTTGATGAAGATGCCCTGCGCCGTCTCGGGGCGGAGATACGCCGTGGAGCTCGCGTCCTCGACCGCGCCGACCTGCGTCTGGAACATGAGGTTGAACTGGCGCGCCTCGGTCAGGTCGCAGTCGGGGGTCTCGCCGGGATGCTTGCTCGGCCTCCGGCCGCACTGCGCGTCGTCGAGCTTGTCGGCGCGGAAGCGGAGCTTGCACGTGCGGCAGTCGACGAGCGGGTCGACGAAGCCCGCGACGTGGCCGGAGGCCTCCCAGACGGCGGGGTTGAGGATGATCGCCGAGTCGAGGGCGACGATGTCGTCGCGCTCCTGCACCATCGTCCGCAGCCACAGCTCGCGGATCGTGTTCTTCATCAGCACGCCGTAGTGGCCGTAGTCGTACGTCGACCCGAGCCCGCCGTAGATCTCGGAGGACGGGAAGACGAAGCCGCGGCGGCGGCAGAGCGAGACGATCTTGTCCATCGTGACCTCGGCCATGGGGCCGTTACCGTACCCGCATGGCGTCGACGCCCGCGATCGCAACCGCGCAGCGCGCAGGCGTCCGCTACGAGCTGCACGAGTACGAGCACGATCCCGCGGCCGAGTCGTACGGACTCGAGGCGGCCGAGAAGCTCGGCGTCGACCCGGAGCGGGTGTTTAAGACGCTCGTCGCGTCGTGCGACGGCACGCTCACCGTCGCCTGCGTCCCGGTGACACGGCAGCTCGACCTGAAGGCGCTCGGGAAGCGAACCGAGATGGCGGACGCGCGCGACGCCGAGCGGGCCACCGGCTACGTCACCGGCGGGATCAGCCCGCTCGGGCAGCGGCGCCGCCTGCCGACGCACCTCGACTCGTCGGCGCTCGAACACGAGACGATCCTCGTCAGCGCGGGCCGCCGCGGGCTCCAGATCGAGCTCGACCCGCGCGACCTCGTCCGGCTCACCGAGGCCAGCGTCGGGCCGATCGCAACCGCGTTACGCTGACCCCCGTGGCGAACCCGCCCGTCGAGCTCCACGTCGTCTCGGACGCCACCGGTGAGACCGCGGCCCGCCTCGTGCAGGCGCTCGAGGCGCAGTTCCCGGACCAGGAGTTCGTCGAGATCAGACACCCGCGCGTCGAGTCGGAGGACGACCTCCACGTCGCGGTGAACCGGATGAAGGGCCGGCCGGCGGTCGTCGTCTACACGCTCGTCAAGCCGGAGCTCCGCGACGCGATGCGGACGCTCTGCCGGCGCGCGCGCCTCCACTACTGCGACCTGCTCGGCCAGCCGATCGAGGCGGTCGCGCGCGTCTCCGGGCAGGCGGCGACGATGTCGCCGGGGTCGCGGCCGCCGCTCAACTCGGCGTACTTCAAGCGGATGGAGGCGATCGAGTTCGCCGTCCGCTTCGACGACGGCGTCGGCCGCGGCCTGCGCGACGCCGACATCGTGCTCGTCGGCGTTTCGCGCACCTCGAAGACGCCGCTCTCGATCTACCTCGGCTTCCTCGGACACAAGGCGGCGAACGTCCCCGTCGTGAAGGGGATCCCGGCGCCCAAGGAGCTGTTCGACATCGACCGGCGGCGGATCGTCGGGCTGACGATCGATCCGAACCGGCTCGTCGAGATTCGCCGCGCGCGCGTGCGCACGATGGGCGGCGGCGCGCGCAACCGGCGCTACGCGGAGCTGATGCAGATCTACGAGGAGCTCGAGGAGGCGACGAAGGTGCACCGGAAGCTCGGGTGCCCGGTGATCGACATCTCCGAGCTCTCGATCGAGGAGACCGCGCACCGCGTCGTCCGCGTCGTCGACGAGCGGCTGGCGGAGACCACGTCGTGAGCCGCCGGCCGCGCCGGAAGCCGCCGGTCCCGCTCCGCTACTGGGCGCTGTGGTGGGCGATCCTCGCCGTCGCCGACCTCGTCTTCTACGTCCTGCTGACGCCGATCTGGATCGGGCTCCGCACGGCGGCGTGGATCGCCGAGTTCCGCGCTCGCCGGCGCCGGCCCTAGAGCAGCCGCGGCTCGATCCGCTCCTCGCCGTCCCGGCCGACGCGCCAGCCGGCCGCGCCCGGCCGCGAGGCGACGACCTCGACGAGCTCCGTCCCGGAGTAGCACGCCGCCGCCGCGTCGTCGAGCGCGATCCCGGCCGGGAAGCCCTCGCCGACGAGCCGCCGGTACACGGGCCGCCGCAGCTCCTCGCCGTCGTAGTGCGGGCACGCGCTCCCGGGCAGGAGCCCGAGCCCGTCGCGCATCCCGGCCAGCTCCGGCCCGAACGAGTCGGTGACCCCGGCCTCGAACCAGCAGAGCATCCCGGCGCTCCAGCCGGCGAGCACCACGCCCTCCCGCCACGCCTCGCGGAGGACCTCGTCGAACCCGTGCACCCGCCAGACGGCGAGCATGTTCGCGGTGCTGCCGCCGCCGACGAGGATCACGTCCTGCCCGAGCGCCACCTCCCGGAGCGCCGCCGGCGGCCACGGCTGGAACGCGAGCCGCGTCACCTCGGCGAGGCCCTCGACGAGCTCCTCGACGTCCGCCGCCACCCCCGGATCCTCCATCGAGGCCGTCCCGACGAAGAGCAGCCGCCGGCCCCGCGCCAGGCCGAGTACGTACTCGGCCATGCGCCGGTCCGGGAAACCGCCGATGCCCACGATCGTCCGGGAGACCATCGTCCGGGGTATGACAACATCTGCGCTCATGACCAGGTACGTATACGACTTCGACGAGCCGTCGGACGGCGGCCGGGAGCTTCTCGGCGGCAAGGGGATCGGGCTCGCGGAGATGACCCAGCTCGGCGTCCCCGTCCCGGGCGGGTTCACGATCACGACCGACGCCTGCCGCGCCTACGTGGCCCGGCACCAGGTCCCCGACGGTCTCGACGAGGAGGTCGACGAGCACATCGCCCGCCTCGAGGAGAAGACCGGCAAGCGCTTCGGCGACACCGAGGACCCGCTGCTCCTGTCCGTCCGCTCCGGCGCCGCCATCTCGATGCCGGGGATGATGGACACGATCCTCAACCTCGGGCTGAACGACGCCGCCGTCGAGGGCGTCGGCGCGTCGACCGGGAACCCGCGCTTCCCGCGCGACTCGTACCGCCGCCTCATCCAGATGTACGGCGAGGTCGTCGAAGGCATCGACGGCCAGCGGTTCGAGCAGGCGCTCGCCGACCTCAAGCGCGAGCGGCACGCGCAGCAGGATGTCGACCTCACGGCCGACGACCTCGCGCGGCTCGTGGAGACGTTCAAGGCCATCTACCGCCAGGAGACGGGCGACGACTTCCCGCAGGATCCGCGCGAGCAGCTCCGCCGCGCCGTCCTCGGCGTATTCCAGTCGTGGGACAACCCGCGCGCGCAGGTGTACCGGCGCACGTACGGGATCCCGGACGACCTCGGCACGGCCGTGAACGTCGTCCAGATGGTCTTCGGCAACATGGGCGAGCGCTCGGCGACCGGCGTGTGCTTCACGCGCGACCCGTCGACCGGCGAGCAGGGCGTGTACGGCGAGTATCTCGTCAACGCGCAGGGAGAGGACGTCGTCGCCGGCATCCGCACGCCGCAGCCGGTGGAGCAGATGCGGGAGATCCTCCCGGAGGCGTACGACCAGCTGCTCGACACGATGACGCGGCTGGAGCGCCACTACCGCGACATGCAGGACGTCGAGTTCACCGTCGAGGACGGCCGGCTGTACATGCTGCAGACGCGCTCGGCGAAGCGCACCGCCGCCGCGGCGATCAAGTCCGCGGTCGACATGGCCGGCGAGGGGCTGATCACGCAGGAGGAGGCGATCGCACGGATCGACCCCGCGCAGCTCGACCAGCTGCTCCACCCGCGGCTCGACCCGACGGCCCAGTTCGAGGTGGCCGCGACCGGGCTGAACGCGTCGCCCGGCGCCGCGTGCGGGAAGATCGTGCTCGACGCCGACACGGCGGAGGAGCGCGGCAAGGCCGGCGAGGCGGTCATCCTCGTCCGCTGGGAGACGACCCCGGACGACATCCACGGGCTGATCCAGGCGAAGGGCGTCCTCACCGCCCACGGCGGCATGACGTCGCACGCGGCGGTCGTCGCGCGCGGCATGGGCAAGCCGTGCGTCGCGGGCTGCGAGGGGCTCCACATCGAGGTCGCGACGAAGGACGTGACCATCGGCGGCCACAAGCTCCGCGAGGGCGACACGATCACGATCGACGGCGGCACCGGCCGCGTCATCGTCGGCGAGGTCCCGCTCGTCCCGCCGCAGATCAACGAGGACTTCGAGACGATCCTCGTCTGGGCGGACGAGGTGCGCCGCCTGATGGTGTGGGCGAACGCGGACACGCCGGAGGACGCGGCGAAGGCGCGCGAGTTCGGGGCGCAGGGGATCGGCCTCTGCCGGACCGAGCACATGTTCTTCGGCGAGGAGCGGCTGCCGGTGGTGCAGGAGATGATCCTCGCCTCCGACGAGACCGGCCGGCGTGCCGCGCTCGACCGGCTGCTCCCGTTCCAGCAGTCCGACTTCGAGGCGATCTTCGAGGCGATGGCGGGGCTGCCGGTGATCATCCGGCTGCTCGACCCGCCGCTGCACGAGTTCCTGCCGCCGCTCGAGGAGGCGACGGACGACCGGATGCGGCAGCGGATCAAGGTGCTGCACGAGGCGAACCCGATGCTCGGCACCCGCGGCTGCCGCCTCGGCATCCAGTGGCCGGAGATCTACGAGATGCAGGTGCGCGCGATCGCGCGCGCGGCGAAGGCGGTGCAGGAGCGGAGCGGCGAGGCGCCGCACGTCGAGATCATGCACCCGCTCGTCGGCTTCAAGGAGGAGCTGCGCAGGCTGCGCGAGCTGACCGAGGACGTGATGGAGGAGGAGGCGCCCGAGATCGAGTACCTCTGCGGCACGATGATCGAGCTGCCGCGGGCCGCGCTCCGCGCGGACGAGATCGCCGAGGTCGCCGACTTCTTCTCCTTCGGGACGAACGACCTCACGCAGACGACGCTCGGCATGTCGCGCGACGACGCCGAGGGCAAGTTCCTCACCTTCTACCTCGAGGACGGCGTGCTCGAGCGCAACCCGTTCGAGACGCTCGACCAGAACGGCGTCGGCGACCTGATGCGGATCGCCGTCGAGCGGGGCCGCTCGACGAAGGCGGAGATCTCGCTCGGCATCTGCGGCGAGCACGGCGGCGACCCGGCCTCGGTCGAGTTCTGCCACCGCATCGGGCTCGACTACGTCAGCTGCTCGCCGTACCGCGTGCCGCTCGCCCGCCTCGCCGCGGCGCAGGCGGTGCTGAAGGAAGCCCATCGCGCGGAGTACGTGGCAGCAGGGGGATAGTGCCCAAGAAGAAATACGACCTCCTCGTCGACGGCAGGCGGCGCGCGAGAGCGGCCGACGACGAGGAGGTGCGGTCCTGGCTCGAGCGCTATCGGGCCGAGCACGAGGAGGACGACCCGGACGCGACGCACGTGCAGGTGCTGCGCAACGCGCCGGGCTTCTTCGGCTCCGCCGAGCTCGTCCCGCGCGAGGAGTTCTTCCGCGCCTAGAGGCCGCGTACCTGCCAGTACGCGATCGCGACGCTCACGACCGCGACGGCGACGAGCCCGACGATCCCGGCGATCCCGAGGCGTCCGTACGCTGCGTGGCCCTTGCCCCAGCGCGCGAACGCGAGCGTCGCGAGGATCCCGCCGATCAGCCCGCCGATGTGCCCGCCGATCGAGACGTTGGCGAGGTAGAAGCCGAGCGCGAGGTTGATCACGATCAGCGTCATCGCGTTCCCGCCGAGCCGCCCGGTCGTCTGCCACTCGAGGATGAGCATCGAGCCGAGCACGGCGAAGATGGCGCCGGAGGCGCCGACGACCGGCGTCGTCGGCGACTGGATCAGCGCCCCGGCCGAGCCGGCGAGCCCGCCGACGAGGTAGAGCCCGGCGAAGCGCACCGAGCCGAGATACGACTCGACGGCGGCGCCGAACCACCAGAGCGCGAGCATGTTGAAGCCGATGTGGAGGATGCTCGCGTGGAGGAACGCGGCCGTGATCAGCCGCCACCACTGCCCCTGCTCCACGTACGGGCCCCAGAGGATGAACTTGTTCCAGAGGGCGCCTCCCGGCGCGTTGAGGCCGTTCCCCTGGACGACCGTGATCAGGTAGATGACGACGTTGACCGCGATCAGCGTCACCGTCACCGGCGCGGTCGTGCGGCTCAGCCGCGCCGTCGGCGCCCGGACGACGACGCGGTCGCCGAGGATGCGCCGGTGGCTGCTGACTCTGCCCGCGCCGGCGCCGCGGCGGACGGCGCCGCCGGCGTGGTCGGGGCAGCGCAGCCCGACCGGCGCGACCGTCATGCAGTCCTCGCAGATCGGCCGCCCGCACTCGGAGCAGGAAAGCCCCGTCGCGCGGTCGGGGTGCCGGTAGCAGTACTTCGTCTCGACGGTCGACATCCCGGCTAGCGTAGCCGCGTGCGCGTCCACGTGGCCTTCACTCCCGGCGAGCAGACGCCCGCGCCGGTCGGGATCGTCGTCGACGTCCTCCGCGCGACCTCGACGATGACGCAGGCGCTCGCCGCCGGATACCGGCGTGTGCTCTGCTGCGCCGAGATCGAGGAGGCGCGCGCGCTCGCGGAGAGCCACGGTCCGGCGAAGCTCGCGGGCGAGCGGCGGCTCGAGCACATCCCCGGCTTCGACTTCGGCAACTCGCCGGCCGAGCTCGCGGGCGAGCCCGCGGCCGAGACGCTCGTCCTGACGACGACGAACGGGACGCGGCTGCTCGTCGCCGCGGCCGAGCGGTTCGAGCGCGTCCTCGTCGGCTCGCTGCTCAATCTCGACGCGGTCGCGCGCGCGGCGGCCGAGGGCGGGGAGGACGTCGCCGTCCTCTGCGCCGGCGTGCTCGGCGAGCTCGCGCTCGACGACGCCTACTGCGCCGGACGGATCGCCGAGGCGCTCGGCGGCGAGCCGGAGGACTCCGCCACCGCGGCGATCCGCCTCGCGCACAGCTATCCGAGCGCGCTCGACGGGCTCGGCGCGAGCCGCAGCGCCGCCAACCTCCGCCGCCACGGCCTCGAGTCCGACATCGCCTGGTGCGCGCGCGAGAGCGTCCTCGACGTCGTCCCGCGCTTCGCGCGCACGGTCGGCGCCGCGGCAGAAGTCACACGCTGATCTGGTCGGGGCGGGCGACCCCCTGCGGCGAGAGTCGCCCCACCCCTAGCTCTCGAGCTTCGCGGCTTGGCGAGCTACCCGGAACGCTCCGCGTGCGACGGCGAGGAGATCCGGGCTCGAGGCCCGAGGTCACGGATTCTAGTAGACAGAAGACAACGGGAGCAACCCCCTTCCGGGGATCGCCTCGAGCTAGGTCGGGGTCGCCTCGACGAGGACGATCTGGTCGTAGCGGACGTAGCGGATGTCCGAGGCGCCCCCGCGGATCGGCACCCACTCCCCCTGGAAGCGGCCGGAGCGGTTGAGGAACTCCTCGAGGACGGCCTCGAGCGACTCGCTCTCGTGCAGGTCGATGAACTCGGTCTTCCGGTCCGGGAGCACGAGCACGCGGAGATGCGCGGTCACGGCGGTAGTCTTTCATGTCTCCGGCGGCTCGGCTCCGTCCGATTGACAGGAGAACATGTGTTCGTGTAGAACACGTGTTCCCGTGATCGCCTGTCTCTCCATCCCCGGGTTCGAGCTGAAGGCGGCGCTCCGGCGCTCGCCCGCGCTCGCGCTGCACCCGGCGGCGCTCGCGCCCGAGCCGGGGGTGGAGCCGCTGCTCGGCCCGGTGACGGCCGCGGCCGAGGCGGCGGGCGTCCGGCCGGGGATGCGGCTCGGCGAGGCGCTCGCGACCTGCCCGCGGCTCGTCCTCGTCGACCCGGACCCGGCGGCGGCCGAGCGGGCCTGGGAGGAGATCGTCCGCTCGCTCGAGGACGCGGGCTTCGCGGTCGAGCCGGCAGCGCTCGGGGTCGCGTACTTCGAGACGCGCGGGGTGGAGCGCCTCTACGGCGGGCTCGAGCCGGCGCTGCGCCGCGCGCTCGCCGCCGCCGGCGGCGCCTGGGACGCGCGGATCGGCGCGGCGGCTCGGCGGTTCGCCGCGCTCGCGGCCGCGTCGGTGGCGAAGCCCGGGCAGGCGCTCGTCGTCCGCGACGAGGAGATGGGGCGGTTCCTCGCGCCGCTGCCGCTGTCGCTGCTGCCGCTCGAGCGGCAGCGCTACGAGGAGCTGGAGGCGCTCGGGGTGCGGAAGCTGGGACAGCTTGCCGGGCTCCCGGGCGGCGCCGTGGCCGAACGATTGGGGCCGGACGGCCGGCGCGCCTGGAGCCTGGCGAGAGGCGGGGCGGCCGCGCGCGTGCGCGGTCGCCGCCCGCCCGCCGAGGTGGCGGAGTCGCTCGAGCTCCCGGAGGCGGTCGGGAACGAGCTGACGCTGCGGCGCGCGCTCGGCGCGCTCGTCGAGACGGTGCTCGCCCACCCGGAGCGGCGCGACCGCTTCGTCCGCAAGGTCGCGCTCGTCGCGCGCCTCGTCGGCGGCGGCTCGTGGCGCCGTTCGCTGACGCTGCGGGAGCCGAGCGCCGACGCCGACCGGATCCGCATCGCGCTCGCGCCGAAGCTCGCCGAGCTGCCGGAGCCGGTGCTCGAGCTTCGCGTCGAGCTCGTCGAGCTGACCGAGCCCGCGGGCCGCCAGCTCGAGCTGCTCGCCGCCGGCGCCGAGGACCGCAGCCGCCTGCGCGAGGGCCTGCGCCAGGTGCGCGCGAGCACCGGCTCCGGATCGGTCTGCACCGTCGTGGAGGTCGCGCCGTGGTCGCGCATTCCCGAGACGCGCGCGCTGTTCGTTCCGCGGGACGACTGAACGAGCCGCGCCCGGCGCGCGTCGAGGCGAATTTCGACGGCACGCCGTGGCAGGTCAACCACCAGCCCGTCGCCGTCCTCCGCGAGGAGTGGCGCGTGCTCGACCGTTGGTGGACGGAGGAGCCGGTCGTCCGCCGCTACTTCGAGGTCGTGCTCGAGAGCGGCGAGAACACCGTCGTCTTCCACGACGGCGCCGGGGGCGGGTGGTTCACCCAGCGTGGGGCGTGAGCGCCGCGCGCAGGTCACGGGCGGCCTGCTCCGGGTCGGCCGCGTCGCGGATCGCGCGGACGACGGCGACGCCGTGCGCGCCCGCCGCCGCGACGAGGCCGACGGTGTCGAGGTCGATGCCGCCGATCGCGAACCACGGCAGCCGCGCCGTCTCGGCCGCGATGCGGACGAGCTCGAGCCCGACGGCGTCCTCCGCCTTCGTCGGCGTCGCGAAGATCGTGCCGACGCCGAGGTAGTCCGCGCCCGCCTCCGGCGCCGCCTCGATCTCCTCCCGCGAGTGCGCCGACACGCCGACGAGCCGTTCCGCGCCGACGAGCGCACGAGCCTCGGCCGGCGGCGCGTCCTCGAGCCCGACGTGCACGCCGTCCGCGCCGCACGCGTCGACGAGGTCGGGCCGGTCGTTGAGGACGAACAGCGCGCCGTGCCGGTCACACGCGCGACGGAACCGCTCCGACGCCGCGACAAGCTCCGCGTCGCCGAGCTCCTTGTCCCGCAGCTGGACGACGTCGACGCCCCCGCGGAGCGCCGCGTCGAGCAGCGTCTCGGGGCAGGCCTCGACGACGAGCATGAGCCGGGCGCGCGCCAGTCGCTCTCGCCGATCCATGCCGCGGAGCGTAGTGCGGCGGTGATAAGCTGACGTTAACGTAAGAAAGCGATTCTCCTGCGCCAGCGTTTACCCGACACCGAGCCCGCCGTCCTCGTCGACGACCTCGTCGTCCGGTTCGGCGACGTCACCGCGGTCGCAGGCGTCTCGTTCTCGGTCGAGAACGGCGAGGTGTTCGGCCTGCTCGGCCCGAACGGCGCGGGCAAGACGACGACGCTGCGCGTGCTCACGACGGTGCTGCGGCCGACGGCCGGACGTGCGCGCGTCGCCGGCCGCGACACGGTCGCGGAAGGGCTGCACGTGCGCGCGTCGATCGGCTACATCCCGCAGGCGATCTCCGTCGACGCCGCGCTGACCGGACGCGAGAGCCTCGAGTTCTACGCGCGCGTCAACGGCGTCCCGCGCCGCGAGCGCGGTCCGCGCATCGCGGAGGCGATCGAGACGATGGGGCTCGAGTCGATCGTCGACCGGCTCGCGCGCACGTACTCCGGCGGGATGCTGCGACGTCTCGAGGTGGCGACGGCGCTGCTGACGCGGCCGCGCGTCCTCTTCCTCGACGAGCCGACGGTCGGGCTCGACCCGACGGCGCGCCGGCTCGTCTGGGAGCACCTGCACGCGCTCCGCGACGAGGAGGGGACGACGCTGCTCGTGACGACGCACATCATGGAGGAGGCCGAGCGCCACTGCGAGCGGATCGCGATCATGGACCTCGGCCGCCTCGCGGCGCAGGGGAGCCCGCAGGAGCTGAAGGACGAGTACGGCGCGGCGAGCCTCGACGACGTCTTCGCCGCCGCCACCGGCCACGAGATCGTGGAAGGAGGGTCGTTCCGGGATGTCCGCCGCCAGCGCAGGATCGCCCGCCGCCTCGGCTGAGCTCCGGCTCGACCCGCTCGCGCGGCTCGGCCGGCTCGTCTCCGGCACCGGCGCGATCGCACGCGTCGAGGTGCAGAAGCTCCGCCACGACAACCTCGACATCTTCACGCGCTCGGTGCAACCGCTCCTGTGGCTGTTCGTCTTCGGCACGGCGCTCCAGCACGCGCGCTCGCTCCGCGGCGGCTACGGCGACTACCGCGCGTACATCGCGCCCGGCGTGATGGCGCAGGCGGCGCTGTTCGTCGCGATCTTCTACGGGCTCGCCGTCATCTGGGAGCGCGACCTCGGGCAGCTCCAGCGGCTGCTCGCGACGCCGCTGCCCCGGCTCGGCATCGTGCTCGGCAAGGCGAGCGGCGCCTCCGTGCGCGCGATCGTCCAGGCGTTCGTGCTCTTCGCCGTGCTCGCGATCGCGCGGATCGACATCCACTGGAGTGTCTTCGGCATGCTCGGCTCGCTCGTCCTGCTCGCGATCGGGACGGCCGCGTTCGCCTGCCTGTCGATGGTGCTCGCCGCGCTCGTCAAGACCCGAGAGCGGTTCATGGGCATCGGCCAGCTCGTGGCGATGCCGCTCTTCTTCGCGTCGAGCGCGCTCTATCCGCTCGCGCTCCTGCCGGTCTGGCTGCGGGCGATCGCGCGCGTGAACCCGCTGACGTACGAGGTGGAGGGAATGCGGCGGATGCTCCTATCGCTTCCCGTCGGCGACGCGCTCTGGATCGACTTCCTGGTGTCGATCGCCTTTCTCGCGGTGTTCGCGGGCCTCGCCGCGCGCCTCTACCCGCGCGCGATCCTCTAGCTCGACCTCGAGCCCGACGACGCGGCGGCCGTCGCGCTCGGCGGAACGGATCGCCTTCGCCGCCGCGGACCCGAGGTCCCCGCCCTCGACCGTCACGGTCACGAGCTCGCCGTCGGCAGCGGCGACCCGGAACCGGCGCACCGGTCCTGCCGGGCGGGCGCGGGCCAGGATCGGTTGCAGCGCGACGAGCAGGAGGTCGAGCACGACGAGCGATCCGAACAGGCGCGGGAAGAGGCTCCCGTTGGGCTGTATCCAGATGAAGACGGCAAAGCACGAGGCGGCGACGAGCGCGAGCGCGCAGGAGGCGACGAACAGCCTCCGGACGACGGCCGGGTCGGCGTCGCGGCGGCGCGCGGTGAGGGCGGAGATCTGCGTCCCCGCGAGCGCGAACGCCGTCACCGAACCGACCGTCTTCCCGAGCAGCTCGGAGCCCGACCAGATCCCTGCGAGGGCGACGGCGGCGCCGGCGGCGGCGAGCGAGGCCGTCGCGAGGGCGAGCCTCCGGTCACGGCCCTGGTCGAGCAGGACGACGGCCGGGAGGGCGAGCAGGGCGTAGCCGGCGAGGAGCGCGGTCGAGCCGAGGATCTTGCTCTGCGTGCTGCCGAAGTGGCCGGCGAGCAGGATCACGATCGCGAGCAGGGCGGTCGCCGAGAGGAGGCCCGCCACGCCCAGCAGCAGGATCCGCTTGCCGCTCACCCTGGACGAGAGCATCGCACCGGCGGGGGGCGATCCCATCCGCGAGGTCTCGGAGACGGCGGACGGGTTGCATACGAACGTATGTTCGCGTAGAACAGGAGGGTGACCTACGTCGAGCTGCACGCGCACAGCGCCTACTCGTTCCTCGACGGGGCCTCACAGCCGGAGGAGCTGGCGGCGCGGGCGGCGGAGCTCGGGTACGAGGCGCTCGCGCTCACCGACCACGACGGCGTCTACGGCTCGCTCGAGTTCGCGCACGCCGCGAAGGACCTCGGCGTCCGGCCGATCACCGGCGCCGAGCTCACCCTGGACGGAGGAGCTCACGTCACCGTGCTCGTCGAGACGCCGCAGGGGTACGCGAACCTCTGCCGGCTCGTCACGGCGGCGCACGCGGGGACACGGCCGAAGGAGGGACGCGAGCCGCTGCCGCCGTCGCTCGACCCGGCGCTGCTCGAGGAGCTGCACGAGGGACTCGTCTGCCTCTCCGGCTGCGCGCGCGACGGGCTCGCCGTCCGCGACCCGAACGCGGCGGCGCGGCTCGCCGGCGTCTTCGGCCGCGACAGCTTCTTCGTCGAGCTCCAGCGTCCGTACGAGCGCGGCGACGCGCGCCGCAACGCGGCGCTGCGCGAGCTCGCGGCGACGCTGCGCGTGCCGACGATCGCAACGGGCGACGCGCACGCGCACGACCCGCGGCGCGCGGCGCTCCAGGACGTTCTCGTCGCCGTCCGCTGCCGCACCTCCCTCGACGGCTGCGAGCGCGAGCGGCGCGGCAACCACGAGAGCGTCCTCGCCGCGCCTGCCGACATGCTCGAGCGCTTCCCGGACGACCGCGACGCGGTCGCGCGCACCGCGGAGCTCGCCGACCGGCTCCGCTTCGACCTGACCGAGGAGCTCGGCTACCGCTATCCCGATTTCTCCGACGGCGACGAGCCTGCGATCGTCCAGCTCCGCCGCGTCTGCGAGCGCGCGTTCGCGGAGCGCTACTCCGGGCTGAACGGGCACAAGCGGCGCGTGCGCGCACGGCTCGAGGACGAGCTGCGCCTGATCGACGAGCTCGGGCTCGCCGGCTTCTTCCTCCTGCACTGGGAGGTGCTCGAGCTGGCACGCGAGGTCGCGTCCGAGGTGCGCGGCCCCGGCTCGATGCGGCACGTCCTCCCGCCCGGGCGCGGGCGCGGCTCGTCCGTCGGCTCGCTCGTCTGCTACCTGACCGGGCTTTCGCACGTCGACCCGGTCGCCGCGAACCTCTCGCTCGGGCGCTTCCTCAACCGGGAGCTCGCGTCGGTGCCCGACATCGACCTCGACTTCCCGCGCGACATCCGCGAGCAGCTGATCGTGCGCGTGACCGAGAAGTACGGGCGCGAGCACGCCGCGCTCGTCGCGACGTTCGCGACGTACCGCTCGCGCGGCGCGATCCGCGACGTCGGCAAGGCGCTCGGCCTCCCGTTCGCGGAGCTCGAGCGGCTCGCGAAGGTCTCCGACGGGTGGAACGCCGCGCGCGTCGCCGAGGAGCTCGCGCTCCTGCCCGACCACGCGGAGAAGCTCCGCTCGCCGCGCTGGCGCGCGTTCGCGGAGCTCTGCTCGGAGATCGCCGGGCTGCCGCGCCACATCTCCCAGCATCCGGGCGGGATGGTGATCTCGACGCGCCCGCTCGTCGAGCTCGTGCCGGTGCAGCCGGCGGCGATGGCGGGCCGGCAGATGTGCCAGTGGGACAAGGACTCGTGCGCCGACGCCGGCTTCCTGAAGATCGACCTGCTCGGGCTCGGGATGCTCTCCGCGGTCGAGGAGTGCGTCGACCTGATCGCGCGGCACCGCGGCGAGACGATCGACCTCTCGCGCGTCCCGCTCGACGACGCGGCGGTCTTCGCGGAGATCCAGAACGCGGACACCGTCGGCTGCTTCCAGATCGAGAGCCGCGCGCAGATGCAGTCGCTCCTGCGCACGCGGCCGGAGAACCTCGACGACATCACCGTCCAGGTCGCGCTCGTGCGGCCGGGGCCGATCCAGGGGAAGGCGGTGCACCCGTACATCGACCGGCGGCAGAAGCTGCGCGAGGACCCGGACTACGTCGCGCCCGCCGACCATCCGCTGCTCCAGGAGCCGCTGCGGGACACGCTCGGCGTCGTCGTCTTCCAGGACCAGGTGCTCGACGTCGCGATCCACCTCGCCGGCTTCACCATCGGCGAGGCGGAGGGGCTGCGGCGGGCGATGAGCCGGAAGCGGAGCCTCGCCGCGCTCGAGGCGCACCGCGCGCGCTTCGTCGAGGGCGCGCACGGCAAGGGCGTCGACGAGGAGACCGCGCATCTGGTCTACGACAAGCTCGTCGGCTTCTCCGGCTTCGGGTTTCCGAAGTCGCACGCGGCTGCGTTCGGGCTGCTCGCGTACCAGTCGGCGTGGCTGCGCCACCACTACCCGGCGGAGTTCCTCGCGTCGCTCTTGAACGCGCAGCCGATGGGCTTCTATCCGCCGTCGACGCTCGTCCGCGACGCGCAGCGGCACGGCGTCGAGACGCGGCCGCCGGACGTGAACCGCAGCGGTGCCGGCTGCGACATCGAGGACGGCGCGGTGCGCGTCGGGCTGAGGTACGTGCAGGGCGTGGGGGAGGACGACGCCGACGCGGTCGTCGCGGAGCGGGGGGCGGGCGGCCCGTTCGTGGACGTGCGCGACCTCGCGCAGCGCACCGGGCTCTCGCACGACGAGCTCGTCGCGCTCGTCGAGTCCGGCGCCTGCGACTCGTTCGGCGCGCGCCGCGACCTGCTCTGGCGGCTCGGCCTCGTCCCGCGCCCGCAGACGGTCCCCGGCTCCGGAGGAGAGGAGAAGCAGCTTGCGCTCCCGCTCGGGCCGACGGTGGAGACGCCGGACCTGCCGGAGCCGACGGTGTGGGAGCGGATGCTCGCCGACTACAAGCGGGCGAGCCTCTCGATCGGCGTGCACCCGCTCGAGCTCCTGCGCCCGCACCTGCCGCCGGGGACGCTGTCGAGCCTCGAGCTCCTCGACCGCCCGAACGGCTCACGCGTCGCCGTCGCCGGGATGGTCGTCGCGCGGCAGCGGCCGGCGACCGCGAACGGCGTCGTCTTCATGCTGCTCGAGGACGAGCACGCGCAGGTGAACCTGATCCTGCCGCCGCAGGTGTACGAGCGCTTCCGTGCGATCGTGCGCGGCGAGCCGCTCCTGCTCGCGCGCGGCCGCTACGAGCACGTCGACCGGAACCGCAACGTCCTCGTCGGCGAGCTCCGGAGCCTCGGCGCGCTCGCACGCGCGCTCACCGAGGGCGCGGACGTGCACGGCTCGCTGCCGAGCGCGCACCACTTCGGGCACCGCTAGAGATCGCGGAGCACGCGCGCGACGACCGACCTGTCGTCGTGCTGCGACGGGAGCGGCTGCGCGAGCAGGCGCTCGAGCTCGGGCGAGAGCGGACGCAGCTCGACGAGCTCCTCGTCGCGGCTTTCGCGGTGCGCCGCGTTGATCTCCATCCAGCGCGCGCAGAGGTTCGCCCGCAGCGAGAGCGCCGGCGGCGCGAGTCGCGCGATGCGGCGAAGCGTGCGCACCACCGTGTCGTGGGTCTCGAGCTGCGGCTCGATGCCGAGGCGCTCGGCGGCCTCGACGTACGCCGCGAGCTCGGCTGTCTGCGCGGCGGGAAAGCGGAAGCGGCGGAGGACGTTCGGCGCGTGCATGCGGAGGAGCTCCGCGAGGACCGTCCAGTCGTCGAATGCGGTCGTCTCCGTCGGCGAGCCGAGGTCGACCGGGCCCGTCGGCGTCAGCTCCACCCACGTCGCGGCGAGGACGGGGAGCTCGGGCCGCTCGGGAAGCTCGGAGGCGAGCGCGAGCCATTCCGCGAGGAGCCCGATCGGGGTGCCGCCGGGAACGCGGCTCCACGCGCGCGCAAGTCGCTCGAGCGTCTCCGCCGAGAGCGCGTCGAGCTCGCCCCGCTCCGCGACGCGCGTCTCGCGCCGCGCCTCGGCGAGCGCCGTCAGCACGAGCGTCGTCTCCGGCGCGTCGAGCTCCGGGACGAGCTCGGCCAGCCGGTCCGCGAGCGCGTCCCAGTCGCCGTCGTCCCGCAGCAGCGGCAGGGCTCTCTCCCCGGCGGCGCCGCCCGCGGTGGAGAGCGCGAGCGCCGCGCCGTGGACGCCGCAGGCGTGGAGGAAGGCGCGGCGTGCCGCGGCGTCGTGCGCGAGCTCGTCGATGACGAGGTCGCGCCAGCTCGGATGCACCCAGGTCACGCTCGCGGGTTGGAGCGGGCGGAGGAAGTGGTCGGCGAGCCGGTCGACGATCTCCGCGGGCGGTCGCGCCAGGCCGGACGAGGAGTGCCGCCGGACCGACGCGGCGAGGTCGCGCTCGGACACCGGTCCCGGCGGCGCATCGAGGAGGGCGAGCAGCACGGCGCGGTGATCGGCCGCGAGCGCGCGGTACGACTCCGTCATCGCCGCCGTCGGCTCGCGGATCTCCTCGGCGACGAGCGCCTCGACCCCCGCCTGCGGCGCGCCGTGGGCGAGCTCGCGGAGCCGGCCCGCGACGAAGCGCCGGATCCGCTCCGGCGTGAAGTGCGGGTGCGAGACGATCCGCCAGCCCTCCGCCTGCACGAGCTCGGTGGCGCGGTGCGGCAGCCCGGCCGCCTTCGTGTGGCGGAAGAGGACGAGCGCCTTCTCGGAGACGTCGAGGAGCTCGGTGTCGACGCCGATCTCGGCCGGCTGCGGGAACCGCTCGATGCCGTGCTCGCGGTGGATCCGCCGGAGCCCCGCCTTCAGCGGTGCCGGCCGCGACGTCCACAGCAGCCAGTGGCGATCGTCCATCGCGCGGAGGATCGCGTCGAGCTCGACGGCCCACCGCTCGGCGGCGTCCGGACGGTACTCGGTCGAGCCGAAGGCGTCGTCGGCGACGAACACCTGGCGCCGCCCGCGGTCGAACCGGCTCCACAGCTCGTCCGGCCGGATGCACTCGTGCACCTCCCAGCCGTCGGTGAGCGCCGCCAGCGCGACCATGCGGGCGATCGCCGTCTTGCCCATCTCCGGCGGCCCCGTCAGGACGGCGAACCGGTGCCGCTCGAGGACGCCGAGCGTCTCGAGGTAGGCGCGCGTCGGCACGAACACGCGCGCGAGCTCCACCGCCGCGTCGACGTCGGCGGTCGAGCGCCGCGCCGCCTCGTCCGGGACGAGCGCGTCGAGCTCGGCGACGCCGAGCGCGGTCGGCACGCGGAAGCGAGCCGCAGGCGCGGCGGCGTAGAGCTGCCACAGCTCCGCCGGGCCGAGCGCCGCTGAGGGGAGCCCCGGCGGAAGCGCCGCGTGCGCGTCCGCGACGTTCGTCGCCAGGAGCACCGTGCGAGCCTCCATCCTCGCGAGCGCGTCGGCGACGAGGTCGCGCAGCCGCTCCGCCGAGTAGGCGCCGGGGCGGATCCACGCGACGAGCACGAGCGCCGGCCCGTCGAGTCGGCCGGCGCCCGGGGCGTCGACGCCCTCCGGAAGCGGCAGCGAGAGGCCCCACGGGTACGACTCGCCGCGGTCGGCGTCGAGTCGGAGCAGCTCGACGCAGAGGCGCTCGAACTGCAGCGTCCCGAGCTCGTCCAGGCGGAAGGCGCCCGCGGCGTCCACGACTCTCCCAGTGTGCCCGCTTACAGCCGGCGTGCGTGCCGCCGCTCCATAGGCGACGGCAGGTGCGGCGCGACGTTGAAGACGGAGTTGACGAGCGCCAGGTGCGTGAACGCCTGCGGGAAGTTCCCGAGCAGGCGGCCGGCGACCGGGTCGTACTCCTCGGCGAGCAGCCCGAGGTCGTTGGCGATCCCGAGCAGGCGCTCGAGCAGCGCGTGCGCGTCGTCGTGGCGGCCGAGCAGCTCGAGGCAGTCGACGAGCCAGAACGAGCAGGGGAGGAAGACGCCCTCGCCGGGCGGGAGGCCGTCGACGCCGTCCGCGTGCGTCCGGTAGCGCAGCACGAACCCGTTCTCGACGAGCCCCCGCTCGATCGCCTCGACGGTGCCTCGGACGCGCGGGTCGGAGCCCGGGAGGAAGCCGACGAGCGGGATCAGCAGGAGGCTCGCGTCCAGCTCGCGCGAGCCGTACGACTGCGTGAACGAGCCGAGCTCCGGGTCGAAGCCCTGCCTGCAGACCTCGTCGTGGATCGTGTCTCGCTCGGCGCGCCAGCGGTCGGCCGGGCCGTCGAGCCCCTGCGTCTCGACGGTGCGGACGGCGCGGTCGAACGCGACCCACGCCATCACCTTCGAGTGGACGAAATGGCGGCGTTCGCCGCGGATCTCCCAGATCCCCTCGTCCGGGAGGCGCCACGTCTTCTCCAGGTACGACAGGAGCGTGGTCTCGAGCTCCCACGCATGGTGATCGGTGTCGAGACCGTGGGCGCGCGCCTGGTAGAGCGCGTCCAAGACCTCGCCGTAGACGTCGAGCTGCAGCTGCTCGCTCGCGGCGTTGCCGATGCGCACCGGCGTGGAGCCCTCGTAGCCGGCGAGCCACGGCACCTCGAGCTCGGTGAGGCGCCGCTCGCCGGCGACGCCGTACATGATCTGGAGATCGGCCGGATCGCCGGCGACCGCGCGCAGGAGCCAGTGACGCCACCGTTCGGCCTCCTGGACGTGGCCCGCGTTGAGCAGCGCGATCAGCGTCAGCGTCGCGTCGCGGAGCCAGCAGTAGCGGTAGTCCCAGTTGCGGACGCCGCCGATCCACTCGGGCAGCGACGTCGTCGGCGCCGCGATGATGCCTCCCGTGGGCGCGTACGTGAGCGTCTTGAGGACCATCAGCGAGGCACGGACCATGTCGACCGATTCCGGCGGCAGGGAGAGTCGGCGGCTCGCGTTCCATTCGCGCCAGAACGCCTCCGTCTCGGCGAGCGCCTCGTCGACTGCGGTCGGTGCGGGCGTCTCCTCGTGCGACGGGAACCACGTGAGCACGAACGGGACCCGCTCGCCCGCTTCGACGACGACCTCGGACACGGTGCGCAGGTCCTCGCCGCGCGTCGGCGCGGGCGTCCTGAAGCAGAGCGCGTCGGGACCGGCCACGGCGACGCGCGCGTCGTCGATCCGGCGGACCCACGGGACGATGCTGCCGTAGTCGAAGCGGATGACGAGCTCCGACCGCATCGCGACACGCCCCGCGAGGCCCTCGACGATCCGGACCAGCTCCGCCCCGCCGCGGCCCGGACGCGGCGGCATGAAGTCGAGCACGCGCGCGGCGCCGCTGCGCGTCGTCCACGTCGTCTCGAGGACGAGCGTGTCGGAGAGATAGCGGCGCGACGGCGCGGCCTGCACCCTCGGCGCGAGCAGCCAGCGGCCGTTGTCGCCGTCGCCGAGCAGCGCGGCGAAGCAGGCGCCCGAGTCGAAGCGCGGAAGGCAGAGCCAGTCGACGGAGCCGTCGCGGGAGACGAGCGCCGCCGTCTGGAGATCGCCGAGCAGCGCGTAGTCCTCGATTCGCGTCAACGGTTCTCGATCTCGAGACCGAACGGCGGCCAGCGCTTGCGCACCGCCTTGTTGAACGCCGCTTCGTACTCGTCGGCCGCGTCGTCGTCGAGCGTGAGCTTGAAGCGGTCGCGCATGTCGGCGAGCGCCTCCGTCGCCGTCTCGACGAGATCGACATACTCGCCGTAGCGCGCCTCCGCCTCGTCGCGCGGCGCGCGGTCGTACGTCCGCTCGGCGGCGCGGCAGTCCGCGATCAGGTCGGCCTCGTCCTCGGCAAAGACGTCGAGCTGGCGGGAGACGAGGTCGGAGAAGCGGCGGCGGAAGATCACGTGATCTCCTCGTAGATCGTGAGATGCGTCCGTGCGGAAGCGTCCCACGTCAGCTCGTCGCGCGCGCGGCGCGCGCCCGCACGCGCCTCCGCGAGGGCGTCGGCGTCGCCGAGCAGCTCGGAGATCGCCGCCGCGAGCCCGTCGATGTCGCCGGCCGGGACGACGCGGCCCGCCCCGTAGCGGAGCACCGGCTCGGCGATCCCGCCGACGTCGTACGCAACCGCGGGGACGCCCGCGCCGAGCGCGCGGAGCAGGGCCCCGCTCTGGTCGAGCTCCGGCCGGTACGGGAACACGGCGACGGTCGCCTCGCCGAGCGCGCGGTCGACGTCGGCCTGCGGCAGGTAGCCGAGCCGCCACTCGACGTCCAGCCCCGCGGCGGCCGCGCGGTACGGCTCCAGCGGCTCCAGCGGGTCGCCGGCGACGAGCAGCCGCGCGCCGCCGGCGCGGCGCACCGCGTCGATTGCGTCGCCGAGCCCCTTGTACGGGCGGATGACGCCGAAGGCGAGGACGGTGCGCCCGTCGTCGCGCCGTTCTGGGTCGCTCGGGAAGACCGGATGCGGGACGACGCGGATCCGCGACGGGTCCGCGAGCAGACCCGAGAGCGTGTCTCTCCCGTTCAGGCTGTGGACGATCACGCGGTCGAAGCGCGAGAGGAGGCGGTGCCAGAGATCCGGACGGCCCGCCGTGCGCCGCGGCAGCAGGTCGTGTGCCGTGAAGACGCTCGGCACGCGCAGGCGCAGGAGCTTGTCGTCGAGCTCCGGCGCCGCGAGCCATTGGAGGTGGACGACGTCGGCGCGGCGGCGGCGGAGCGCGGCGAGCCCGAACGGATGCTCCGCCACCTTCACCGGCACGCGGAGGCGCGAGCGGCCGAACAGCCGCGACGAGAGCGGGTAGAAGACCTCGGCGCGCGCGTACCCGTCCGGGACGGGCGCATCGCCGAAGCGGAAGCGCGAGGTGACGAGCTCGACCTCGGCCCCCGCGCGCGCGAGCGCCGCCGCGAGCTCGTGGTCGTACGTCGGCGTGAACGCGGGAGGGTCGGCGAGGAGCACGCGCATCCGCCGTAGGCTACGCCCGTGCCGCTCCTCGTCCGCACCTGGAACGTCTTCCACGGCAACGCCGTCCCGCCCGAGCGGCGCGACTTCCTCGAGTCGATGGTGCGGCTCGCGGCGGCGGACGGGCCGGACGTGCTCGCCCTCCAGGAGGTGCCGGTGTGGGCGCTCGGGCGGCTCGGCGGCTGGAGCGGGATGACCGCGGTCGGCGCCGTCGCCGCGCGCCCGCGGATCGGGCCGTTCCCGTCGTCGGCGGAGCTCGGCCGCGTGCTGACGGATGTGAACCCCGGGCTGCTCCGCTCGGCATTCACGGGCCAGGCGAACGCGGTGCTGCTCTCGCCGCGGCTGCGCGTCCTCGACGAGTGGACGCTCGCCCTCAACCCGCGCCGCTTCCGCCGGGAGCAGGCGCGCTGGCTCGGGCTCGACCTCGTCACCCGGCTCGCGTGGGCGAAGGAGCGGCGCGTGTGCCTCGCCGTGCGCGTGACGCTCCCGGACGACGGCGGCGGGACGGCACTCGCGTCGAGCCTCCATGCGACGAGCCTCGCCTCCGACGAGCGCGTCCCCGACGCGGAGCTGCGGCGCGCGGCGTCGTTCCTCGAAGGGCTCGCGGCGCCGGACGAGCCGGTTCTCCTCTGCGGCGACATGAACGTCACGGCGGCGCGCTCGCGCACGATGGCCGACCTGCGGGAGTGGGGGTTCTCGGCGCCCGGCCCGCTGATCGACCACGTGCTCGTCCGCGGGCTCCCGGCGGGCGAGCCCTTGGTCTGGCCCGAGGAGCGGCGGCGTGTCGACGGCCGGGTCGTCTCCGATCATGCGCCGGTGGAGGTGACCGCCGGATGACGTTCGAGGAGGCGCGGGCGCAGCTGCCGGTGCTCGAGCGGTACGCGTACCTCAACGCGGGGACGAACGGGCCGCTTGCGCGCGCGACCGTCGACGCGGTGACGGCGCGGGCCGAGCTGGAGCTGGCGGAGGGGCGGAGCGGGCGCGCGTTGTTCGATGCGAACCTCGAGCTGCGCGAGACGGCGCGGCGCGGGCTCGCGGCGGTGATCGGCGTCGATCCTGCGTCCGTCGCGCTCGTCGACTCGACGTCGCGCGGCTGCGCGGTCGTGCTCCTCGGGCTCGGGCTCGGTCCGGACGACGAGATCGTCATCACCGACCAGGAGCACTTCGGTCTGCTCGGGCCGGTGCACGCGTCCGGCGCGCGCGTCGTCGTCACCGCGGGGGACGAGGATGCGATCCTCGCGGCGGTGACGCCCCGGACGCGGCTGATCGCCACCTCGCACGTGCTCTGGACGAACGGCCGCCGGCTCGATCTCGCGCGCCTGCGGGACGTGAGCGGCGTGCCGGTTCTCGTCGACGGGGCGCAGTCGGCCGGGGCCATCCCCGTCGAGGCGGGGCCGTTCGACTTCTACACCGTCTCGGCGCAGAAGTGGCTGTGCGGGCCCGACTCGACCGGGGGGCTCTACGTGCGCGACCCCGAGCGGCTGCGCGTCGCCGCGCCGGGATATCTCGCGCAGTCCGCGTACGAGCCGTCCGGCGCGTTCACGCCGAAGGACGGTGCGGCCCGGTTCGATTCCGGCTGGATCGGCGCGCCGGCGCTCTGCGGGCTCGTGGCGGCGCTCGGGACGCATCCGCAGTGGCGGTACGAGCGCGCGGCGGAGACGGCGGCGCGTTGCCGCGAGCTGCTCGCGGAGCGGGTGGAGGTGCTGACGCCGCCCGGCCACTCGACGCTCGTGTCGTTCCGGCCGCCCGGCGACCCGACGGAGCTCGTCGCGTCGTTTCACGAGCGGGGCGTGATCGTCCGCGAGCTCCCGGGACGGAACACCGTCCGCGCCTCGTGCGGCTGGTGGACGAGCGAGGACGACCTCCGGCGGCTCCTCGCGGGCCTCGACGGCGGCTGACATCCGGGACATCTCCCGGTGTCAGACACGACTTCGGGCCGATGCCGCGGAACGGAGCCGACTCGCGGCACGGTGACCATCCAGGCGGGACACGGCCCGGTGTCAGACACGGTTCGCGGAAGTGTCACGCCTCCCGTGCGAGAGTGTCACGCGTTCCCTGCGAGAGTGTGACGGCGGGGCGCTAGCCGGGAAGCCCGAGCTCGGCCGCGATCGGCCTCAGCGCCTCGACCACCGTCGCGATGTGCTCGTCGAGATCGACGCCGAGCTCCTCCGCGCCCTTGTAGACGTCCTCGCGGTGGACGCCGGCCGCGAACGACGGCTGCTTCAGCTTCTTCCGCACCGACTTCGGCTCGAGCCCCTCGAGTCCCGTCGGACGCACGAGCGCGCACGCGTGCACGAACCCGGACAGCTCGTCGCACGCGAACAGCACCTTCTTCAGCGGCGTGTCTCGCGGCAGCGCGAGATGCTCCGCGTGCGAGAGCACCGTCTCGACGACCTCCTCGGGATAGCCCTCCTCGCGGAGGATCGGCGCGCCGTCCTGCGGGTGCTTGTCGAGCGTCGGGTGCATCTCGTAGTCGAAGTCGTGGAGGAGCGCCGCCACCCGCCAGAGCTCCTCGTCGCCGTCGAACCGCTGCGCGTACGCAGCCGTCGACGCCTCGACCGCGAGCGCGTGCCGCAGGAGCGACTCGCTGCTCGTGTACTTCGTCACCGTCTGCCAGGCCTGGTCGCGGGTCGGAGTCACGGCCCGGCTAGGATAGCCTCCCGTGGCCGTGGCACCCGCCCTCGCCGACGCGTTCTTCATCGAGGGCGCGCGCCCGCTCAACGGTCGCATCCGCGCGGCCGGCAACAAGAACGGCGCCCTCCCGATCCTCGCCGCGTGCCTGTTGACCAACGCCGAGGTCGTCCTCCACAACGTGCCGCGGATCCTCGACGTCCAGACCATGCTCGACCTGATGGCGGATCTCGGCGTCGAGGTCGACTGGCTCGGTGACAACGACGTCCGCGTCCAGGCGGCGAACGTGACGAAGACGGAGCTCGACGAGGAGCTGTGCCGCCGCATCCGCGCCTCCGTGCTCCTCGCCGGCCCGCTGCTGGCGCGCTTCGGCAGCGCGATCGTCCCGCCGCCCGGCGGCGACGTCATCGGACGCCGCCGCGTCGACACGCACCTGCACGCATTCCAGAAGCTCGGCGTCGAGATCGAGGCGAACCGCCGCTTCACGATGCGCACCGCGGGCCTCGTCGGCGCGAACGTCTTCCTCGACGAGGCGAGCGTGACCGGCACGGAGAACGCGGTGATGGCCGCGACGCTCGCGCGCGGCGAGACGACGCTCGGCAACGCCGCGTCCGAGCCGCACGTGCAGGACCTCTGCCGCTTCCTCGTCGGCCTCGGCGCGGAGATCGACGGGATCGGGACGAACCGGCTCCGCGTCACGGGTGTCGAGTCGCTGCACGGCGGCGAGCACACGATCGCGCCGGACCACATCGAGGTGGCGAGCTTCATCGGCCTCGGCGCGATCACCGAGGGCGAGATCGTGATCGAGAACTGCCGCTCCGAGGACCTCGTCGCGATCACGCCGGTGTTCCGCCGGCTCGGCATCCGTGTGGAGTTCGAGGACTCGAGCATCCGCGTCCCCGACGGGCAGGACCTCCTGATCGAGGACGACGTCGGCGGTCACATCCCGAAGATCGACGACGGCCCGTGGCCGGCGTTTCCGGCCGACCTGACGTCGATCGCCGTCGCCGTCGCGACCCAGGCGCGCGGCACCGTGATGATCTTCGAGAAGATGTTCGAGAACCGCCTGTTCTTCGTCGACAAGCTCGTCAACCTCGGCGCGCGCATCATCCTCTGCGACCCGCACCGCGTCGTCGTCACCGGGCCGGCGCGGCTGTACGGTGAGCGCATGTCGAGCCCGGACATCCGCGCCGGCATGGCGATGCTGCTCGCGGCGCTCTGCGCCGAGGGGACGTCGACGATCGGAAACGTGCGCGAGATCGACCGCGGCTACGAACGGATCGACGAGCGCCTGCGCGCGCTCGGCGCCCGGATCGAGCGCGTCGAGAGCTAGCGCGCCGCGCTACTTGCCGGCCGTCTGCCGCCGGTCGGGGACGGCGACCGTCAGCGGCGCCGAGGTCGCCGCGGTCGCGCCGCTCGGGTCGATCGCCGACACCGTGAACGCATACGCGCGCCCGGGCTTCAGCGTCACCCAGGCGCTCGTGTCCGAGGTCGCCGACAGCACGGTCCGGCTCGAGCCGGCGCTCGTGAGGGTCAGCGTGTAGCGGCTCGTGTCCCCGCTCCACGTCAGGTGCAGCTTCGACTTGACGCGGTTGCCGGAGAGGAGCACCCCGGCCTGGCCGGACTGGGCCAGCGCGACCGCGGCTGCGACGTCGACGACGCCGAACCCGAGCTGGGGCGTCCAGCGCCCGTCGCCCGACGCGGTCTGCTTGAGGATCTGCGCCACCTGCTGCGCGGTCAGCGCCGGATTCGCGGCCCACACGAGCGCCGCGGCCCCTGCCACCTGCGGCGCGGCGAACGACGTGCCGCTCGCGTAGCCGTAGAGCCCCGCCGCCGACCCGGGCAGCGCCGCGCGCGGGTACGCGACCTGTGACGAGAGCGACGACACGTCGCCGAGGACGTTCGTCCCCGGCGCCGCGAGCGAGATCCACGAGCCCGAGTTCGAGAACCGGGCGCGCACGCCGCTCTGGCTCGACGCGCCGACGGCGAGCCCGGCGCCGCCCGCGCCGTCCGAGCCGACCGGCTGGAGCAGCGCGGCCGGATACTCGACCGGATTGCCCTGCGCGTACTCGTTGCCGGCGGCCGCGACGACGAGGGCGCCGTGGTCGATCGCGTACTGGATCGCGTGGCGCTCGATCGGCGTCGTGCCGGGGCCGCCGAAGCTGAGGTTGACGATCCGCGCGCCGTGGTCGATCGCGTAGAGGACGCCGGCGGCCTCGTCGACGTCGGTGAACGTCCCGTCCGCCGTGCCCGCCTTGACGACGAGCAGCTGCGCGTCGCCGCCAAAGCCGGCGATGCCCTCGCCGTTCGTCACCGAGCCGGCGGCGATCGACGCGACGAAGGTGCCGTGGCCGTTGTCGTCGCGGACGTCGCCGGTGCCGGTGCGCGTGTTGTACACGGCGGGGGCTTTCGCCGCGAGGTCCGGCGCCGTGAGGTCGGCGCCCGTGTCGACCACCGCGATGCGGACGGAGGAGGCGGCTCGGAGGACGCTGTCGGGGATGCCGTCCTCGTGCGCGCCGGCGTACTGCCACTCGAACGCGGCGCCGGGATTCGACGACGACGGGGCGAGCGCCGGCTCCGCGGCGGCGCCGCGCGCGGCGGGTGCGGAGACGGAGCGGATGCCCGGCAGGCGACGAAGCGTCGACGCCGGCACCGTCGTCCGCACCTCGGCCGCGCGCAGCGCGGTCAGCCGCAGAACGACGACGCCCCCGGTCACGCGCAGCGCTGCGGTGAGATCGGCGGGCGTCCGGTAGGAGACCACGAGCGTCCGCGCGGACGCGTGCGCGCCCTCGCTGCGACCGGTCACCGCGGCGACGCCGGCGGCGGCGACGAGGGCCGCGATCCCCATCGCGAGACCCACCCGTGCCCTCTCCATTCGTTCCCCGCATTGACCCTAGTCCAACGGGAGGACAATGCGATGGGCCGACCGGCCCATCTTTGCAACCGGTACGGGCGGTCTTCGAACCACGGCGCGTGGCCCGCGCGCGCCGAGCTCTAGCTGCCGACCGTGAACCGCGTCGACATGGCGACGGTCGTCGCGGTGGTGCGCCCGGACTGCGCGGACGCGACCGCCGCGCCGACGTCGATGACTCCGAAGCCGAGCTGCGGCGTCCAGCGGCCGTGACCGGAAGCCGTCTGCTTGAGGATCTGCGCGACCTGCTGCGCGGTCAGCGACGGGTTCGCGGCCCAGACGAGCGCGGCCGCCCCGGCCACCTCCGGCGCCGCGTACGACGTCCCGCTCGCGTAGCCGAACAGGCCGTCCGTCGCTCCCGGCACCAACGCGCGCGGGAAGAGCCAGGACGGTGAGAGCGTGGAGAGGTCGCCGAGCACGCTCAGGCCGGGCGCGGAGAGGGAGATCCAGGAGCCCGTGCTCGAGAACGAAGCCCGCGTGCCGGCCGGCGTCGAGGCGCCGACCGCGAGTCCGGCGCCGCCTGCGCCGTCCGACCCGACGGGCTGGAGCAGCGCGGCGGGGTAGACGACGGGATTGCCCTGCCCATACGCGTTGCCGGCCGCAGCGACGACGAGGACGCCGTGATCGACGGCGTACCGGATCGCGCTGCGCTCCACCGGCGACGTCTGCGGGCTGCCGAGGCTGAGGTTGAGGATGCGCGCTCCGTGCGCGACGGCGTAGAGGATGCCGGCCGCCTCGTCCACGTCCGTGAACGTGCCGTCTCCCTCGTCGGCCTTGACGACGAGGAGCTGCGCGTCGCCGCCGAAGCCCGCGATCCCCTCGCCGTTCGTCCCCGACCCGGCGGCGAGCGACGCGACGAACGTCCCGTGCCCGAAGGCGTCCCGGACGTCCGAGGTTCGCGTGACGACGTTGAACGCGGCGGGCGACTTCGACGCGAGATCGGGAACGCTCAGGTCGGCGCCGGTGTCGACGACGCCGATCCGGATCGTCGCCGCGGCGCGGAGCATCGCGTCGGGGACATCGCCCTCGTGCGTCGCGTCGAACTGCCACTCGCCTCCGCCTGCCCCGCCGGAGCGGGCGAACGTGACGGCCGGGTCGGCCGCGGCCCGCCGCGTCACCGGCGCCCGGACGAAGCGGATCCCCCGGGCGCGGGCGAGCGCGCCGGCGCGGGAGAGATCCGGGAGCCGGAGCTCCGCGACGTCGACGCCCGGCAGCCGCCGCTCGATCACGGCGTCCGCCGCGGCGGCGGCGGCCGAGAGAGCCGGCGCCGAGCGATAGCCGACGACGACCGTCGCGCCACCCGTCTGCGGGCACGGCGCAGCAGCCGCCGTCACGCAGGCAGCCAGCAGGGCCGCAGAGCCCACCAGGGTGACTACCCATGGCCGCATTGGGCTCCTCGGACGGTAGGCAAACCCCGCGCGCCGCTCAATCACCCGAAAGAACCTAACCTCGATGGATCCGCGCCGCGGGGCGAGCGGCGATAGCCTCCGCGGAGATGAGCGCAGGGGAGGCAGCCGCGGGCCGGAGCGGCATCCGCGTCGACGTCGGCGGGACCGGGGTCGCCAGCGTCGAGACCGGCGTCCCCGTGCTCGACCGGCTGCTCGAGCGGCTGGCGGAGGCGGCGGGGTTCGACCTCGTGCTCGAGGTCGAGCCGGGCGAGGCGGAAGCGGAGGTGACCGCGGCCGGGAGCGCGCTCGGCGAGGCGCTCGCCGGCCCGCTCCGCGCGCCGGGCGCGCGCGGGCACGGCTCGGCGGTGATGGCCTCGTCCGAGGCGCTCGCGCAGGTCGTGCTCGAGGCGGCCGACGCGCCCCTCCTCGTCTCGAACGTCGACCTCTCCCAGGCGCGCATCGGCGGCCTCGGCAGCGACGTCGCGCGACGCTTCCTCGAGCGGCTCGCCGCGGGAGCGGTCCTCACCGTGCACGTGCGCCTGCTGAACGGGACGGACACGCAGCACGTGCTCGAGGCGATGTTCAAGGCGCTCGGGGTGGCGCTGGCACAGGCATGCGAGAGCAAAGGAGAACCACGTGGCCGATAAGACCGTCGTTCGCACCGAGTCGGCGCCGTCGCCGTACCAGGGCGCTCCCTACTCCCAGGCGATCCGCGCCGGCGGCTTCGTCTTCGTCTCGGGCCAGCTCGCGCTCCGGCCCGGCGACAAGGAGCTGACCGGCGGCACGATCGAGGAGCAGACCGAGCAGGTGTTCGCGAACATCGGCGCGATCCTCGCAGAGGCGGGCACCGGGCTCGACCGGCTCGTGAAGACGACGGTCTTCCTCCAGGACCTCGGCGACTTCCAGGGGATGAACTCCGTGTACGCGAAGCACGTCGGCGAGACGCCGCCGGCCCGCTCGACCGTCGAGGTGGCGAAGCTCCCCTCCGGCGCGCTCGTGGAGATCGAAGCGATCGCCCTCGCGTAGCACAATCCGTTCGTGCGGAAGGAGATCGAGGCGTACGTCGAGTCGCTCGGGCTCGATGCGTATCTCGTCGGCGGAGCGGTCCGCGACGAGCTGCTCGGGCTGGACTCGAAGGACGCGGACTTCCTCGTCCCCGGCGTCGACACCGAGGGGCTGAAGCGCGCGCTCGAGCCGCACGGCCGCGTCGAGGACCTCGTCGTCGCGGGGCGGCTCGTCGGCGTCCGCCTGCACCCGCGCGACCGCGCGGTGCGCTCGCTCGCGCGGGCCGGGATCGAGTTCGCGCCGCCTCGCGCAGAGCGGAGCACCGGCCCGGGGCGTCACGACTTCGAGATCGTCGCCGACCCGTCGCTCTCGGTCGAGGACGACATGCGGCGCCGCGACTTCACGGTGAACGCGATGGCGCGGCGGCTCTCGTCCGGCGTTCTCGTCGACCCGGTCGGAGGCCGCGCCGACCTCGAGGCGGGGATCCTTCGCACCGTCTCGCCGCGGAGCTTCCAGGAGGACCCGCTGCGCATCGTCCGCGCGCTCCGCTTCGTCTCGCAGCTCGGGTTCGCGCCGGACGAGAGGACGCTGCGGCAGATGCGCGAGGAGGCGCCGGCGGTGCGGCTCGTCTCCGGCGAGCGGATCGGCGGCGGCCTCCGGGCGGACGGGATGGGCGAGCTGTCGAAGCTCCTGCTCGGCCGCGAGCCTGCGCGCGCGCTCCGCCTCGCGCGTGACACCGGCGTCCTCGCCGAGCTTCTGCCCGAGTTCCGCGACGCGATCGGATTCGACCAGGAGAGCCGCTACCACGACCTCTCCGTCGACGAGCACACGTTCGCGGTCGTGCAGGCGGCGGCGGACCGGCACCGTTCGCTTGCCGTACGGCTCGCCGCGCTGTTCCACGACCTCGGGAAGCCGCACGTCGCCTGGCGCGGCACCGACGGGCGACTGCACTACTACGCCAAGCCGGGGTACTCGAGCCGGAGTCACGAGCAGGTGAGCGCGGAGCTCGCCGACGAGGCGCTGCGCCGCCTGCGCTACCCGAACGCGCTGCGGCAGCGCGTCGTGCGGATCATCCGCCACCACATGTTCAAGCCGGGCGCGCCGGACCCGCAGCGGGCGCGCCGGTTCCTGAAGAAGCACGGCGCGGAGGGCGCACGCGACCTGCTCGACCACAAGGAGGCCGACCTCCTCGGCAAGCGCGGCTCGGAGGGCGAGCCGCCGCCGGTGGAGGAGCTCGCGAAGCTCGCGGCGTTCCGCGCGGCGGTCGAGGCCGAGCGCGGGAGCCCGTACCGGCTGGCGGACCTCGCGATCGGCGGCGACGACCTGATCGCGCTCGGGCTGCGCCCCGGGCCGGCGATCGGCCGGATCCTGCGGGAGCTGCTCGACGCGGTCGTCGACAACCCGGAGCTGAACACGCGCGACGAGCTGCTCCGCCGCGCGCGCCGGCTCGCCTCCGCGGCGTGAACGCGAACGCGCTGCGCTGGGACGGGCGGCCGGGCCGGTACGAGGTCTGGTACCTGACCGTCGCCGGCCGGTTCTGGATCCGCTACTCCCTGCGCGTGGCGGCCGACCCCGACGAGGAGGGCGAGGCGGCGCTCTGGCTCGCGGACTGGACCGGCGACGCGCCGCGCGCGCGGAAGACGACGTTCCCGCTCGAGGCGCTGCGGACGCCGGGCGCGGGCTGGCCGCTCGAGCTCGGCCCCGGCCGCCTCGGGGACGAGGCGGCGACGGGCGAGGTCGCCGGCGCGCGCTGGGAGCTGACGTTCTCCGCGGAGCAGCGTCCGTTCGAGTACACGCGCCCGCTGATGCGGCCGGTCGCGTCGACGCAGGTCGTCGTCGTGAAGCCCGCGCTCGCGATCTCCGGCGTCGTCGAGCTCGACGGCGTCCGTCACGAGCTCGACGGCGCGCCTGGCCAGCAGGCGCATCTCTTCGGCCGCCGGCACGCCGACCGGTGGGGCTGGTTCCACGCGACGCTTCCGGACGCACGGTGGTGCGAGGGCCTCGTCGCGAAGGTGCCGCGCCTGCCGCAGATCGCTCTGCACGCGAGCGGGCGCGGCGCCGCGAACGGCATTGCGTCGCTCTTCCGCACGCGCGCGGCGGCGGAGCCGGGACGCGTCGTCGTCGGGCCGTACACCGTCGAGGCGCCACGCGAGTCGTTCGTCGGCGTCACGTATCACGATCCCGACGGAAGCGAGGCGTTCTGCTACCACTCCGAGCAGGCGACGCTGCGCGGCCCGGACCTCGAGGCACGCGACGTCGCGCTCGAGTTCGGCTCGCGTGAGAAGGTGGAAGGGTGGGGGATCTTGCTCTGATCGACTGGGCCACCCCCGGTCCGTACCGGGTGGCCTTCTCGACCCGGCTCGGCGGCGTCAGCGACGGCCCGTTCGAGTCGCTCAACCTCGGCATCCGCACGGAGGACGACCCGGCGCGCGTCGTCGAGAACCGTACGCGCCTGTGCGAGGCGGCCGCTGCCGATCCGGACGGCGCGACGATGGCGTGGCAGCGGCACGGCGCTACCGTCGCACGCGCGCTGCCGCGCGGGATCGTCACGCCGGGGACCGTCTACGAGCACTGCGACGGGCTCTGGAGCGACGAGCCTGGTCGCGCGATGCTGCTCCTCACCGCCGACTGCCTGCCGATTGCGATCGCGCGCGCCGACGATCGCGCGCCCGCCGTGTCGATCCTCCACGCCGGCTGGCGTGGGCTGCTCGCGGGGATCGTCGCCGCCGGCGTCCGCGTCCTCGGCGGCGGCGGGCTCGCCGCGGCGATCGGCCCGTCGATCGGCCCGTGCTGCTACGAGGTCGGGGACGAGGTGGCGACGCCGTTCCGCGAGGCGTTCGGCGACGACGTCGTCCGGGACGGGAAGCTCGACCTCTGGACGTCCGCCGAGCGTGCGCTGCGCGCGGCCGGGTGCGAGCAGGTGGAGCGGCTCGACCTCTGCACGTCGTGCGGCGCCGACCGGTTCTTCTCGCACCGCCGGGACCACGGGAGGACCGGCCGCCAGGGAGTGATCGCGTACGTCGCCTGACGAGATCCGCGCCCGCTACGCGCGCATCCGCGACGAGATCGGCCCGGGAGTCACCATCGTCGCGGCGACGAAGTACGTCTCCGTCGCCGACATGCAGGCGCTCGCCGACGCCGGCGTCGAGGTGGTGGGGGAGAACCGCGCGCAGGACCTCGTCGCGAAGCACGCGACCTACGGGAGCGTGTTCCGCTGGCACTTCATCGGCCACCTCCAGAGCCGCAAGGCGATGACGGTGAGCGGGATCTGCGAGCTCTGCCACTCCCTCGACTCGGAGTCCGCCGCCACGAAGCTGACGATCCCGGCGCTGATCGAGGTCAACCTCTCCGGCGAGCAGTCGAAGTCCGGCGTCGAGCCGGGCGGGATCGAGCGGATGCTCGAGCTGTACCCGGCCGCCCGCGGGCTGATGACGATGCCGCCCGCGACCGGCGACCCCGAGGCGTCGCGCCCGTACTTCCGGCGTCTGCGCGAGCTGGCCGAGGCGCACGGGCTCCACGAGCTGTCGATGGGGACGAGCCAGGACTACCGCGTCGCCGCCGACGAGGGGGCGACGTACGTCCGCCTCGGCTCCGTCCTCTGGAGCTGAGCCGTCCATCGCCGGCGGTACCATTTCGCACACCCATGGGGTTCGCCGACGTCTGGAACAAGACCCTCGTCTACTTCGGCATCGCCGAAGAGGAGGAATGGGACGAGGACGGCTACCTCACGGACGAGGAGCTCCAGCGCGCCTACGCCGACCGCCCGAACGTCCGCCGGCTCGCGCCGCGGCGCAAGGGCCGCGGCGAGTTCGACGACTGGACCGACCCGGAGCCGACCGAGACGGTCGCGCGCACGAGCGTCCTCCGCCCGGCGCCGGAGCCGCGCCGGCTGCGCGGCGTCGAGAGCGTCCCTGCGCAGCGTGGAGGGGGCCCGGGCACGAGCCGCGTCCACCTCGTCCTGCCGCGGAGCTTCAACGACGCGCAGCAGGTCGCCGACCGGTTCAAGGACGGCGTCCCGGTGATCCTGAATCTGCAGAGCTGCGACCAGGATCTGGCGAAGCGCCTGATCGACTTCACCAGCGGGCTGACGTACGCGCTCGACGGCGGCATGCAGCGCGTCGCGGACAAGGTCTTCCTGCTGACGCCGCGCAACGTCGAGGTCTCCGCCGAGGAGCGGGCGCGCCTGCTCGAGCGCGGCGGCTTCTTCAACCAGGCATAGATCCCCGCGAACAGCCAGGATTCCGGCTGTGCACCGCGAACCGCGTGCCTGATGGGCGTCACAGCCACCGTCAGCCTGCTCTTCAGCGCCGTCACGAAGGCGGAGACGTTCGTGACCGTCTTCACGACGGTCTACACGCTCGTGATCTTCGTGTACATCCTCTCGAGCTGGCTGCGGCTGCCGTACTCGCCCTGGCTCAACCGGATCCAGCGCTTCCTGTACGACGTCTCGGAGCCCTACCTGCGGCTGTTCCGACGGGTGCTCCCCTCGATGGGGCCGCTCGATCTCTCGCCGATCGTCGCGGTGATCGTGCTGTGGGTGCTGAGCCGCGTGGTGATCCGGATCCTCCAGCAGTTCGCGTAGAAGGGGAGCACGAGATGGCACTCACACCAGTCGAGATCAGGCACATGACGCCGGGAAGGTCGCTGTTCGGCTACAACGCCGGCGCGACCGACCGGCTGCTCGCGGACATCGCCGCGAGCTTCGAGGACGTCTGGCGCGAGCGGGCGGATCTCGCGGACAAGGTCGAGCAGCTCGAGGCGGACCTCGTCCGCTACCGCGAGCTCGAGGCGCTCCTGCGGACGACGCTCGTGTCCGCCGAGCGGGCGTCGGCCGAGCTGAAGGAGCAGGCCCGCCGCGAGGCGGAGCTCATCCTCACCGAGGCGCACGCCGAGGCCCGGGCCGTGCAGCGGCGCGCGCTGGCGGAGAACGAGCGGCTCGCCGCCGACTCCCGCCGGCTCCGCGAGCAGCTGCGGGCGGCGCTCGCGGCCGTCGACGTGCCGGATGCGCTGGAATCCGAGGCGTCCGGGGCGGACGAGCCCGATCTGGACAAGACCTGGCCGGGGGCCGAGGCGGCATAGCCCGGGGATAAGATTCGTCCATGGCCGCCGCGTCCACCACACGGTTGCGACTGCGGGTCACCCCGGGAGCGCGCACGTCGGGAGTCGTCGGCCGGCAGGGCGAGGCGTGGAAGGTCCGGGTCGCCGCCGCGCCCGAGCGCGGCCGCGCGAACGACGCGGTGGTGCGGCTGCTGGCGGAGACGATCGGCGTCCCGCGCGAGGACGTCGCCGTCGTCGCGGGCCACGGCGGCCGCGACAAGACGATCGAGCTCACCGGCGTGGAGCAGGCGCTCGCGGAGCGACGGCTCGCCTCCGCCGCGGGAGAGGACGGACGTCCATGACCATCGACACGGAGCGGTTCCGCGCCGTGCTGCTCGAGGAGCGCGAGCGGGTCGAGAACGCGATCGCCAACCTTCGCGAGGACCATCCCGGCCGGATGGACGAGGAGGTCGAGGAGATGGGCGGGACGGTCGACAACCATCTCGGCGAGACCGCCACCGCGACGCTCGACCGCGAGATCGACTACTCGCTCGAGGAGCACTCGATGCAGGTGCTGCTCGAGATCGACGCCGCGCTCGGGCGGATCGAGGACGGCTCGTACGGCACGTGTACGAGCTGCGGCGCGGAGATCCCGCAGGGCCGGCTCGACGCGAAGCCGTGGGCCGTGCACTGCATCGACTGCAAGCGCCGGCTGGAGCGCGCGTGACCGAGCCGGTGCGCCGGCCCGACGTCCGGGTCGGCTCCTCGACGGACGCGCTCGCCCCGATCTCGACGGCGAAGCGCTCGCTCGCGGCCCGGCCGGCGCAGTGGCTCGCGCTCGCCGCGATCGCCCTCGCCGCGATCGCGGCCGATCAGCTGACGAAGCACGTCGTCGCGAGCACGCTCGCGCTCGACGAGGGGACGCACGTGATCGGCCCGCTGTGGATCCACCATGTCCAGAACTCGGGCATCGCGTTCGGGCTGTTCGCGAGCGCGACGGCGGTCGTGATCGCGCTGACCGGGATCGCGGTCGCCTGGATGCTCGGCTACTTCGCCCGCTCGGGCGGCCGCCATCCGATCCTGCCGGTGGCGCTCGGGCTCGTGATCGGCGGCAGCGTCTCGAACCTGCTCGACCGCGTCCGGCTCGGCCACGTCACCGACTTCATCGACCTCCGCTTCTGGCCGGCGTTCAACCTCGCCGACAGCTTCATCGTGATCGGCGTCGGCCTCCTGCTCGCCGCGCTGCTCGCCGCGGAGCGCGAGCCGCGCCGCTCCCGGCACGTGCGTGACGCGACTGCGCGTCCCTGACGAGGCCCGCGGCACGCGGCTCGACCGCTTCCTCGCGCACCTGCCGGAGGTCGGGTCGCGGGCGACGGCCGAGCGGCTGCTCGAGGGCGGCGGCGTCCTCGTCGACGGGCGGGCGCGGCCGAAGAGCCACCGGCTCGAGGGCGGGGAGGAGCTCGAGCTCGAGCCGCCGGCGCCGGCGACGAGCGGGCTCGTTCCGGAGGAGATCGACCTCGCCGTCCCCTACGAGGACGAGCACCTCCTCGTCGTCGAGAAGCCGGCGGGGCTCGTCGTCCACCCGGCGCGCGGCCACGCCCGCGGGACGCTCGTCCACGGCCTGCTCGCCTACGACATCGAGGGCGGGGAGGAGCCGAAGCGGCCGGGCATCGTCCACCGGCTCGACCGCGACACGTCCGGGCTGCTCGTCGTCGCCCGTTCGCCGGAGGCGCACCGCCGCCTCAAGGAGCTCGTGCGTTCGCGTGCGCTCACGCGCGAGTACCTCGCGCTCGTCGTCGGGCGCCCGCGCTCCCGCGCGGGGACGATCGACGCGCCGATCGGCCGCGACCGTCACGACCCGCTCCGCCACTCGCTCGACACCGATACGCCGCGCGAGGCGGTCACGCACTTCGAGCTGGAGGAGCTGCTGCCTCGGCACGCGCTCCTCCGCGTCACGCTCGAGACCGGCCGCACGCACCAGATCCGCGTCCACCTCGCCGCGATCGACCTCCCCGTCGCCGGCGACCCGCTCTACGGCCGCGCCGGGGAGCTCGGCCTCGAGCGGCAGTTCCTCCACGCGACCCGGCTCGCGTTCGACCACCCGTTCACGGGGGAGCGGATCGACGTGGCCTCACCGCTGCCCGCCGACCTCGCCGCCGCCCTCGCGGCGGCCCGCCGCTAGACTTTCCCGCGATTTCGTCCCTCGACCCGGCGGACACGCCCGGGCGCGGGTGCCGGTCCCTGTGACCGGTGCGCTCGAGCCCCGCCGGTGCAGCCCAAACAAAAACCGGAAGGAGCCCCCATGGCAGTCGTGTCCATGCGCGAGCTGCTGGAGGCCGGAGTGCACTTCGGCCACCAGACGCGACGCTGGAACCCGAAGATGCGCCGCTTCATCTACACGGAGCGCGGCGGCATCTACATCATCGACCTGACGCAGACGAGCGAGCGCCTCGACGAGGCGGCGCAGTTCGTCCGCAACCTCGCCGAGCGGAACGGCACCGTCCTGTTCGTCGGCACGAAGAAGCAGGCGCAGGACGCCGTCGAGAGCGAGGCGAAGCGCGTCGGCATGCCGTACGTGAACCACCGCTGGCTCGGCGGCCTGCTGACGAACTGGCGGACGATGTCCGACCGGATCGAGCGCCTCCACGAGATGCGGCGCCTGAAGGAGGAGGGCCAGCTCGAGCTCCTGCCGGCGAAGGAGCGGATCTCGATGGCCGCCGAGCTCGAGAAGCTCGAGCAGAACCTCGGCGGCGTCGCCGACATGCGCCGCCAGCCGGATGCGGTCTTCATCATCGACCTCCGCAAGGAGCAGCTCGCCGTGCGCGAGGCGCGGCGGCTCGGGCTGCCGGTCGTCGCGCTCGTCGACACGAACTGCGACCCGGACGAGGCCGACTACGTCGTGCCGGGGAACGACGACGCGATCCGCTCGTGCAGCCTCATCGCCCGCGCGGTCGCCGACGCGATCGCCGACGGCCAGCAGAAGGTGTCCGCGCGCGACTTCCAGAAGGCTCCCGCCGCGCCGAAGGAGGAGCCCGCCCCGTCGGCGAACGGCGCCGCCGCGGTCGAGGCGGCCCCCGAGGCCGAGGCTCCCGCCGAGGCACCGGCCGAGGCTCCCGCCGAGGCGCCGGCCGAGGCCGGGCCGGAGGCCGCCGCCGAGGAGGTGCAGAGCTGATGGCCGAGATCTCCGCCGCACTCGTCAAGGAGCTCCGCGACCGCACCGGCGCGGGGATGATGGACTGCAAGCGCGCGCTCCAGGAGACGAACGGCGACATCGAGGCCGCGATCGTCCTCCTCCGCGAGAAGGGAATGGCTCAGGCGGCGAAGCGCGCCGGCCGGGAGACGACCGAGGGCGCGGTCGGCTACCGCCTGGCCGACGACGGGAAGAAGGGCACGATGGTCGCCGTCGGCTGCGAGACGGAGCCGGTGTCGAAGAACGACGAGTTCCGCGCGTACGCGAAGAAGGTGCTCGACGCCGTCGACGCGGACGGCGCCGGCGCCGAGTCCGCGCTCGAGGACGAGCGCGTCGAGCTGTCCGCGAAGCTCGGCGAGAACATCGTCGTCGCCGGCACCGCACGGTTCGAGGCGGTCGACGGCAGCCGGATCGCCGCGTACGCGCACCCGCCGGCGAACAGGCTCGGCGTGCTCGTGCAGGTGCGCGGCGGGGACGACGACTTCGCGCGGAAGCTCGCGATGCACATCGCCTGGTCCAACCCGCGCTGGATCGACCGCGACTCGGTGCCGGCCGACGTCGTCGCCGCGGAGCGGGACATCTACGCCCACTCGGACGAGGTGCTCTCGAAGCCGGAGCAGGCCCGTGAGAAGATCGTCGACGGGATGCTGAACAAGCGCTTCTACGCCGAGCGCGGCGGCGCGCTGCTCGACCAGCCCTGGATCCACGAGTCCTCCATGACCGCCGGCCAGGCGCTGAAGGAGGCCGGGGCGGAGGTGCTCGAGTTCGAGCGGTTCGAGCTCGCGTGAGCGTCCGACCCGAGGAGACGATCGTCGCGGCGAAGGCCGGCGCTCCCGGCTTCCGGCGCATCCTGCTGAAGCTCTCGGGCGAGGCGCTGATGGGCGAACGCGACCTCGGCATCGACGTCGCGGTCGTCCGCAGCCTCGCGGTGGAGATCGCCTCCGTCCGCGCCACGGGCGTCGACGTCGCGATCGTCGTCGGCGCCGGGAACTTCTACCGCGGGATGGCGGCCGCCGCGGAGGGGATGGACCGGGCGACGGCCGACTACGCGGGCATGCTCGCCACGCTCCTGAACGCGCTCGCGCTCCAGGACGCGCTCGAGCGGGCGGGCGCCGACACCCGCGTCCAGTCCGCGCTCGCCGTGTCCGAGGTGGCCGAGCCGTACATCCGCCGCCGCGCGATCCGGCACCTGGAGAAGGGCCGTGTCGTCATCTTCGCCGCGGGCACCGGCAACCCGTTCTTCACGACGGACACCGCCGCGGCGCTGCGGGCGCTCGAGATCGGCGCCGACGCGATCCTGATGGCGAAGAACGGCGTCACCGGCGTCTTCGACGGGGACCCGCGCACCGACCCGGCGGCGACGTTCCTGCCGAGGCTGACCCACCTCGAGGCGATCGAGCGCGGCCTCAAGGTGATGGACACGACCGCGCTCTCGCTCTGCATGGACAACAAGCTGACGATCCACGTGTTCGAGCTCGCCGACGGCAACATCGCCCGGGTCGTCGCGGGCGAGGACGTGGGGACGATCATCGCGACACCGGACGAGGAGGACTAGGTCCCATGGCAACCGTCGACGAGCTGACCCAGGACGCGCAGTCTCGGATGGGCAAGTCGGTGGAGCACGCGCGCGGCGAGTTCAACACGGTGCGGACGGGACGCGCGTCCGCGTCGCTGCTCGACCGCATCGAGGTCGACTACTACGGGACGCCGACGCCGCTGAAGCAGCTGGCGACGATCAACGTGCCCGAGCCGCGCATGCTGACCATCCAGCCGTTCGACCCGAGCTCGATCCGCTCGGTCGAGAAGGCGATCCAGGAGTCCGACCTCGGGCTGACGCCCTCGAACGACGGCAAGATCATCCGCCTGCCCATCCCGCAGCTGACGGAGGAACGGCGCAAGGAGCTCGTCAAGGTCGTGCGCAACCTCGCCGAGGAGCACCGCGTCGCGGTCCGGGAGATCCGACGCGACGCGATGCGGCACCTGAAGGAGCTCGTCGACTCCGGCGACGTCGGCGCCGACGAGGAGCACCGCGCCGAGGAGCGCGTGCAGAAGCTCACCGACGAGCACACGAAGCAGATCGACGAGCTGCTGAAGCACAAGGAAGCCGAGGTGATGGAGGTTTAGTGCTCCACCGGGCGATACATGTCCGCTTCTGGCCCGCGATCACGCGGCGCGCTGCCGCGTCCTCGGTCGCGCCCGTAGCTTCGGCTACGAGCGCTCCCTGCGTCCTTGCATCGCTTGGTGCTCGCGACCCAGAAGCTAGACGGCATCACCCGGCGGAGCACTAGTGGCTCCCGCGTCCCGCACCGACGCCGATCCCGCCGCCGTCCACGGCCTGCCGGAGGTCGCGCACGCGGTCGCGATCATCATGGACGGCAACGGGCGCTGGGCCGCCGCGCACGACCTCGACGTCGCGGACGGCCATCGCGCCGGCTCGCGGGCGCTGCGCCCGATCGTCGAGACGGCGATCGAGCTCGGCGTCAGCTCGCTCGCCGTGTACGCGTTCTCGACGGAGAACTGGACGCGCTCGGCGGAGGAGGTCGCCGCGCTGATGGAGATCTTCGGCGAGACGATCGACCGCGAGCTCGCCGACCTCGCCGCGCAGGGCGTCCGCACCCGCTTCGTCGGCCGGCGCGACCGTGCGCCGGAGTGGCTCCGGGCGCGGATGGCCGACCTCGAGGAGGCGACCGCCGACAAGACGCGGCTCAGCCTCTGGATCGCGTTCGACTACGGCGGGCGCGCCGAGCTCGTCGAGGCGGCGCGGCGAATCGTCGAAGAGGGAGTCGAGCCCGACGACGTCGACGAGGAGCTGGTCGCCCGCCACCTGTATGCGCCCGAGATGCCGGACCCGGACCTCGTCATCCGCACCTCCGGCGAGCTGCGGGTCTCGAACTTCCTGCTCTGGCAGTCGGCCTATGCCGAGCTCGTCTTCACCGACACGCTCTGGCCGGACTTCGGCCCGGACGAGTTTCGCCGATCGTTGGAGGATTACGCCGGCCGGCGCCGCAGATTCGGCGGCAGATGACCGGATTGACCTCGCGCGTGCTGGTCGGCGTCGTCGGCCTTCCCGTCGTGCTCGGCCTCGTCTGGCTCGGCGGCTGGTGGCTGTTCGCGCTCGTCGCCGTGGCGGGGGTGGTGGCGGTGCACGAGTTCGTGACGATGGCGCGCCCGCTGCGGCCGCTCGCACCGGCCCTCTACGCCGGGGTCGCGCTCGCGCTCGTCGGGGCCGAGTCCGGCGGCATCGTCTGGATGCTCGGCGGCTTCCTCGCGACGTTCGTGCTCGCGTTCGTGCTCAACTCGTTCGCGGAGACGCGGCCGCCGGCGACGGTCGCGGTCGGCGCGACCATCTTCGGCGCCGCCTGGATCGGCTTCGGCCTCGGGTTCCTCTTGCTGCTCCGCGAGCTGGAGCCGAAGGGACGGCTGCTCGTCTTCACCGTCCTGCTGACCGTCTTCGCGGCGGACACGTTCGCCTACTTCGGCGGGCGCCTGCTCGGGCGGCACAAGCTCGCGCCGACGCTCTCGCCGGGGAAGACGTGGGAGGGCTTCGTCGTCGGCTCGCTCGCCGGCGTCTTCGTCTCGTTCGTCGCGCTCTACGACACCCGCTCGACATACCTGACCATCTGGGAGGCGGTCGTGCTCGGGATCGTGGTCGTGCTCGCGGCCGCCGCAGGCGACCTGTTCGAGTCCGCCCTCAAGCGGGACATGGAGGTGAAGGACACCGGCCGGCTGCTCGGCGGCCACGGCGGCATCCTCGACCGGGTCGACTCCCTGCTCTTCGCCGGGATCGCCGCTTATTACCTCGTTCTTGCCTTCGGGTACGGCTGACCGGCGAAACCGTCCGTACACTGCGACCGTGAAAAGGGTGGCCCTGCTCGGCGCCACGGGCTCGATCGGCAGGCAGGCGATCGAGATCGTCGCTGCGCATCCGGCCCTCGAGCTCTGTGCCGCGGCGTCGGCGTCGTCGCCGCTCGACGGCATCGACGCGCCCCTGAAGCAGGTCGGCGGTGACCTGACGGAGCTGCTGGAGCGGGCGGAGCCGGACGTCGTGCTGAACGCGGTCGTCGGCTTCGCCGGGATCCACGCGACGCTGTGGACGCTCGAGCACGGAATCGACCTCGCGCTTGCGAACAAGGAGAGCCTCGTCGCAGGCGGCGAGCTCGCGCTCGCAGCGCAGGCGCGGGGCGGCGGCCGCATCCTCCCGGTCGACAGCGAGCACTCCGCGCTCCACCAGTGCCTCGCGGGCTCGTCCGGGGAGCAGGTCGCGAGCCTCGTGCTGACCGGCTCCGGCGGACCGTTCCGCGGCCGCACCCGGGACGAGCTCGGCGACGTCACGCCGGAGGAGGCGCTCGCGCACCCGACGTGGAGCATGGGCCCGAAGATCACCGTCGACTCGGCGACGCTCGCGAACAAGGGCCTCGAGGTGATCGAGGCGCACTTCCTGTTCGGCATTCCATACGACCGGATCGAGGTCGTGCTCCAGCCGACGTCGATCGTCCACTCGCTCGTCCGCTTCCGCGACGGCACGGCCCTCGCGCACCTCGGCTACCCCGACATGCGCGTGCCGATCTCGTACGCGCTGACGTACCCGGAGCGCGCCGAGACGCCGCTGCCGCCGCTCGACCTGACCGCGCTGACGCTCGAGTTCCGGGCGCCCGACCTCGAGACGTTCCCGATGCTCGCGCTCGCGCGCGAGGCCGGCGAGCGCGGCGGTGCCGCTCCGTGCGTCTTCAACGCGGCGAACGAGGTCGCCGTCGCTGCGTTCCTCGACGGACGGCTGCCGTTCCTCGGCATCCCGGAGGTGGTCGCGGACGCGCTCGCGCGCGCGACCGACGCCGCCGTGCGCGACCTGGGCGATCTCGTCGCCGCCGACGGCGAGGCACGCCGCCTCGCCGGCGAAGGGGTGCCGGTCGCATGAACTGGGCGATCGTCATCGTCGGGCTCGTCCTCATCGTCGTCGTGCACGAGCTCGGCCACTTCACGATGGCGCTCGCGGTCGGGATCCGTCCGCGGAGCTTCTACATCGGCTTCCCGCCCGCACTCGTGAAGGTGCGGCGGAAGGGGATCGAGTACGGCATCGGCGCGATCCCGCTCGGCGGTCTCGTCCGCATCCCCGGCATGCACAGGGTCGCGGGCTCGGACGTGACGGCGTTCATGGCGCCGGCGATGCGCGAGGAGCCGGGACTCTCTCCCGCAGTGCACCGCGTCCGCAGGCTCGTCGACGCCGAGGACTACGCCGGCGCGCGTGCGGCGCTCCCGGAGCTCGGCTCCGAGGTGGAGGCCGCGACGCTGACGCCGCAGGCGCGCCGCTCGGCCGACCGCGCGCTGCGCGAGCTCGACGAGGGGACGGGCACGGACGCGTACTGGCGCCAGCCCGCGTACAAGCGGATCCTCGTCATCGCCGCAGGGCCGGCCGCCAACATCCTCTGCGCGATCGTCATCTTCTTCGCCGTCTACGCGACCGGCGCGCCGTCCGGGAACCCGAGCACGAAGGTCGGCGAGGTCGACTCCGGGATGCCCGCCGCGATCGCCGGACTCCGGCCGGGCGACCGCGTCGTCGCCGTCGACGGGAAGGAGACGCCGACGTTCGACCGGATCTCCCAGCTGATCCGCGGCAGTCACGGGCGGCCGATCACCGTCACCGTCGACCGCGGGGGCCGGACGCTGACGCTCGGCCCGGAGCGCACCGTCCGGGAGGGCGGCCGCTGGATCTGGGGCTTCGTGCCGTCCGCGACGCTCGCGAAGTACTCGGTCGCGCACAGCGCGCGGCTCGCCGTCGCCGACTGCTGGCACGTCGTCACCGGGACGGCGGGGGCGCTGACAAGCGTGTTCCAGGGGAAGCCGAAGGGGCAGCTGACGAGCACCGTCGGCATCGTCCGCATCTCGGCCGCGGCGCTGAAGGTGAGCTTCAACTGGTACCTGCAGATCGTCGGGCTCGTCAGCCTCTCCGTCGCGCTGCTGAATCTTCTGCCGCTGCTCCCGCTCGACGGCGGTCACATCCTGTTCACGATGATCGAGACGATCCGCCGGCGCGCGCTCGCGCGCGAGGTCTACGAGCGCGTCTCCGTCATCGGCTTCGCGCTGATCATGCTGCTGATGGTGATCGCGTTCTCCACCGGCAACAACCCGCAGTAGCGCGGCTCAGCGTCCGCTGAAGCGCGGCGGGGGGTCGAATCCGCCTCGGTAGACTGGCCGGCGATGGCCAGCGAGCGCCAGATCAGGGTCGGCGGCGTCGCGATCGGCGGCGGCGCGCCCGTCGTCGTCCAGTCGATGACGCTGACGAAGACGCACGACGTCGAGGCGACGACGGCGCAGATCGCCGCGCTCGCCTCCGCCGGCTGCGAGATCGTCCGCGTCGCCGTGCCGAAGCTGGAGGACGCCGAGGCGCTGCCGCGCATCGTCCGCCTCTCGCCGCTGCCGGTGATCGCCGACATCCACTTCAACGCCTCGCTCGCGCTGAAGGCGATCGAGGGAGGCGTCGCCGCCGTCCGCATCAATCCCGGCAACATCGGCGGCCCCGACAAGGTGGAGCAGGTCGTCCACGCCGCGAAGCGCGCGGGGATTCCGATGCGGATCGGCGCGAACTCGGGCTCGCTTCCCAAGCACCTGGCCGAGCTCGCGCAGCAGGACCAGGCCGAGGCGCTCGTCGAGGCCGCGCTCGAGGAGGTGCGGCTGCTCGAGGCGCTCGACTTCCGGGACTTCAAGATCTCGGTCAAGTCGAGCCACGTGCCGACGATGATCCGCGCCTACCGGATGCTCTCCGAGAGGGTGCCGTACCCGCTGCACCTCGGCGTCACCGAGGCGGGCACGCCGTTCTCGGGCTCGATCAAGTCGGCAGTGGGCATGGGCGCGCTCCTCGTCGACGGCATCGGCGACACGATCCGCGTCTCGCTGACGGCGGATCCGGTCGAAGAGGTGCGCACCGCGTACGAGATCCTCAAGGCGCTCGGCCTGCGCGAGCGCGGCCCGGTGATGATCGCGTGCCCGAGCTGCGGCCGCGACAACGTCGGCGTGCAGACGCTCGCCGAGAAGGTCGAGGAACGACTCCACGCGTATCCACAGCACTTCGAGGTCGCCGTGCTCGGCTGCGCCGTGAACGGACCGGGGGAGGCGGGCGACGCCGACTTCGGCATCGCCGGCGGCCGCGACGTCGGCTTCGTCTACGCACACGGCCGCGTGCTGAAGAAGGTCTCGTCCGACATCCTCATCGACGAGCTCTTCTTCGAGATCGACAGGTGGATCGCGGACGGCATGCACCGCCCGAAGCGGTTGAAGATGGCGAAGCCGGCGGCGCTCGCGATGGCCGAGGCAAGCCTGATCCCGCTGGAGTAGCCTCCGTGGACAACGGATGATCGCCCGGGCCTCACAGCTTTTCCTGCCGACGCTGCGCGACGACCCCGCGGACGCGGAGGCCGCGTCGCACAAGCTGCTCGTGCGCGGCGGCTACATCCGCCAGGTGAGCGCGGGCGTCTGGACGTACCTGCCGCTCGGCTGGCGCATCCACCGCAAGGTCGAGCAGGTCATCCGGGAGGAGATGGACGCGATCGGCGCGCAGGAGATGCTGATGCCGGTGCTCACGCCCGCCGAGCTCTGGCAGCGCACGGGCCGCTACGGGAGCCCGGAGATCTTCAAGCTCGAGGACCGGAAGGGCGTGCCGTTCGTCCTGCCGCTGACGCACGAGGAGACGCTGACGTTCCACGCGACGGAGATCCAGTCCTACCGGCAGCTGCCGCAGGCGTGGTACCACCTCCAGACGAAGGACCGCGACGAGCCGCGGCCGCGCGGCGGGCTGCTGCGCGTCCGCGAGTTCATCATGAAGGACTCGTACTCGCTCGACCGCGACGACGACAGTCTCGACGTCAGCTTCCGCAAGCACTGGGACGCGTACATCCGGATCTTCGACCGGTGCGGGCTCGCCTACCGGGCGGTGCAGGCGGAGCCGGGGATGATGGGCGGCACCGAGTCGGTCGACTTCCTCGCGCCGGCGGGATCGGGCGAGAACACGCTCGTCGCGTGCGAGAACGGCGACTTCGCCGCCGATCTCGAGGTGGCGCAGACGATCCCGCGGGCGGCGGAGTTTCCCGAGCGGCTCGACGCGCCGCGCGAGGTGGAGACGCCCGGCGCGACGACGATCGAGGGGCTCGCCGAGCTCCTCGCGATCGACCCCGCGGCGACCTCGAAGGCGATGCCGGTCGTGAAGCAGGACGGGACGGTCCTGCTCGCGCTCGTGCGCGGCGACGACCGGCTCGAGGAGAACAAGCTCGCCGCCGCCGCCGGCGTCCCGGTCAGGCCGGCGACGGACGAGGAGATCCGCGCCGCCTTCGGCGCCTCCGGCGGCTCGCTCGGCCCCGTCGACTTCGGCGGCGAGGTGATCGCCGACGAGGCGCTGCGCGAGGGGCAGTACGTCGCGGGCGCGAACCGGGACGGTTGGCACCTGCTCGGCGTCGAGGCGGGGCGCGACTACGCGCCGCAGTTCGCCGACATCCGCGAGTCGACGACGGGCGACACCTGCCCCGACTGCGGCGGCCGGCTGCGCTTCGAGACGGCGATCGAGGTCGGGCACATCTTCAAGCTCGGGACGCGCTACTCGGTGCCGCTCGGCGCGACGTTCCTCGACGAGGACGGAACGGAGAAGCCGATCGTGATGGGCTCGTACGGGATCGGCCCCGGCCGGATCATGGCTGCCGCGATCGAGCAGCGGCTCGGTGACGGCGGGATGGTCTGGCCCGCGTCGATCTCGCCGTACGACGCGCACGTCGTCGCCCTTCCCGGCGGCGAGGCGATCGCCGAGCGCGCCGCCGAGACGCTGTCCGCGGCCGGCCGGGACGTCCTGCTCGACGACCGCGACGCGCGCGCGGGGGAGAAGTTCGCCGACGCAGACCTGATCGGGATCCCGCTCCGCGTCACCGCCGGCAAGAAGAGCCTCGAGGACGGGAAGGTCGACGTGAACGACCGCGCAGCCGGGACCGAGAAGCGGTTAGATGTGACCGAGCTCGGGGAGGTCCGGTAGCGATGGCACGGCGTCGGCGGTTCAGCGAGGAGCCCTTCGGTCCGACGATCGAGCAGCTGATGGCGGAGTCGGACGTGACCTACCGCGAGCTCGCCGCGCGCACCGGCCTCTCCGCCGGCTATCTGAACCATCTCGTGCACGGCAACCGTCCGGTCCCGTCGAACGAGGTCGTGACGACGCTCGCCGAGGCGCTCGGGGTCGAGCCTGAGCACTTCCGCGAGTTCCGCCTGCGCGTCATCACCGAGCGGCTCGAGGAGATGCCGGAGCTGATCGACCGGCTCTACCGCCGCCTCGGGGAGTAGCGCTCTTCCCATCGGGGCTTCTCCGGATGGGTGGCGCCCGGGCCGGGGCGATGCTCGCCGGGAAAGGAGGAAGCCATGCGCACGCGCGGGGTTCTCCTCGCCGTCTCGACGCTCGTGGCCGCCGCGGCGCCCGCCGCTGCGGCGATCAACCCGGGCGCCTCGTACCCCTGGGCGCAGGCCGGCGCGACCCGCCCGGCGGCGACGCACTCGGTGCAGCCGCCGGCCTGGGTGCCGATCTCGGCGCCGACCTACACCGTCATGCCGCTGCCCGGATCGTCGTATCCGTGGGCGCAGTACTTCGGGACCCGCCCGGCCGGAGCGTTGTCGGTCCAGCCGCCGGCGGGGATCATCCCGTTCTAGGCAAGGGGGACGTTCGAGGGGCCGCCCTGTCGACGGCCCCTCGCGACGCCGGTCAGACGTCGCTCGCCGGCCGCGGCTCCGGCGGGACGAGCGGCAGGCCCGTCTCCCGCCAGAGGTGCACGCGGACGAGCGCGTCCACGCCGTAGAGCAGCTCCTGCACGAGGTCGACGTCGTTGACCTCGGCGGCCTCGAGCGCGTCCGTCCACGCGCGGAGCGCCTCGAGCCCCTGGACGTCGACCTGCGCGCTCGCCTCGAGGTCGTCCCGGATCGCCTCGACGAGCAGCGTCCGGGACCGGTCGCGCTCCGCGAGCGTCAGCGCGCGGAAGGTGCGGGCGGCACGGCGCAGATCGGCCGTGAGGCGCTCGAGCTCGATCCGGCGGGAGGTGTCGATGGCGGCCATGTCCCCTCCTTCGTTTGGCCCATCGTCGGGCCGTGCCGGAGGGCGGGCATCGGCGGAATCCCGGATCCGGCCTGCGCTAGATCAACCCGTCACAAGCGGCCGCGAGCTCGCGGTCGCGGTCGGTGATCCCGCCCGCGGAGTGCGTCCACCAGCGGAGCGTCACCTTCCGGTAGTCGACGGCGATGTGCGGATGGTGGTTCTCGCGCTCGGCGAGCGCGGCGACGAGGTCGACGAACGCGATCGCCTCCGCGAAGGAGCCGAGCTCGAACGTCCGCTCGAGGGCTCCGTCCACCTCGTCCCAGGCATCCATTCCTCCGTCAGTATCCAGATGGACCAATCGACGTGACGGACGACGGAGAAACCGAGGTGACATGCACTCGACGCGCTACCTGATCGTCGGCGGCGGCATGACCGGCGACGCCGCCGCCAAGGGCATCCGCGAGCACGACCCGGACGGCCCGATCACGCTCGTCGGCGACGACCCGCATCCGCCGTACAAGCGGCCGCCGCTGACCAAGGGCCTGTGGAGCGGGGGAGACGAGGCGAAGATCTGGCGCGGCACCGCCGACGCCGGCGTCGACCTGCGGCTCGGCCGCCGCATCGTCTCGCTCGATCTCGGCGCGCGCCGCGCGACCGACGACGAGGGCGGCGAGTACGCCTGGGAGAAGCTCCTGCTCGCGACCGGCGGGCGCCCGCGCGAGCTGCCGGACGCGAACGGCGTCGTCTACTTCCGAACGCTCGACGACTACCACCGGCTGCGGGAGCAGGCGGCGGAGGGCGCCCACATCGTCGTGATCGGCGGCGGCTTCATCGGCTCCGAGCTCGCGGCCGCGCTCATCGGCGTCGGCGCGCGCGTGACGATGGTCTTTCCCGAGCCGGGGCTCTCGTGGCGCGTCTTCCCGAGCGACCTCGCCGAGTTCGTCACCGGTTACTACCGCGAGCGCGGCGTCGAGGTCCTCGCGCGCGAGACGGTCGACTCGGTGCGCGGCGGGACGACCGTCGTCACCGGCTCGGGGACGCTCGAGGCCGACGGCGTCGTCGCCGGGCTCGGGATCGTGCCGAACACCGAGCTCGCGGAGGCGGCCGGCCTCGAGGTCGACAACGGGATCGTCGTCGACGAATACGGCCGCGTCGACGGGCGCGACGACGTCTTCGCGGCGGGCGACGTCGCGAACTTCCCGGTCGCAGCGCTCGGGCGGTCGACCCGCGTCGAGCACGAGGACCACGCCAACACGCACGGGAAGATCGTCGGCGCCAACATGGCCGGTGCGGTGATCCCGTACGACCACATCCCGTTCTTCTACAGCGACCTGTTCGACCTCGGCTACGAGGCGGTCGGGGACGTCGACTCGCGCCTGCCGACGGTCGAGCGGTGGGACGAGCCGAACCGGAAGGGCATCGTCGCGTACGTCGACGACGCGCGCCGGCCGCGCGGGTTCCTGCTCTGGAACACGTGGGACAAGGTGGAGGAGGCGCGCGACCTGATCCGCGCCGCCGAGCCGGTCGGTGAGGGGATGCTTGCCTAGCCGCCTGGATCGCTCCCGCAAGCCGCGGGCGGGAACCGAGATCCTGTGTGAGCGCGTCTTCCGGCCACTCGCGCACCTCGTCGTCCTCGCGCTGCTGCCGCTCCGCGTCCCGCCGCCCGCGGTCGTCGCAGCCTCGGGCGCGGCCGGGATCGCCGGCGCGGTCGCGCTCGCGCGCGGCCACCTCGTCGCCGCCGCGCTGCTCGTCCAGCTGAAGACCGTGCTCGACAACGCGGACGGCCAGCTGGCACGGCTGAGCGGACGGACGAGCGCGCTCGGGCGCTACCTCGACTCGGAGGTCGACCTGCTCGTCGACGCGGCGCTCTTCGCGGGGCTCGGGGCGTTCACCGGACAATGGCCCGCGGCGGTCGCCGGCTTCCTCGGACTCACCGCCGTTCTCAGCGTCAACTTCAACGCCGAGCGCCTCTACCGGGCGGAGCGCGGGGGCGGGGACGCGACGCCGGCGGCCGACAGCCGCCCGACCGCGTTCTTCCGCCGTGTGTACGAGCTCGTCTACGCGCCGCAGGACCGGCTCGTGGAGCGCTTCGCCGAGCGGCGCCTCCGCGGCGCGCCGCCGGAGGCGCGGCTCGGGTACCACGACCGCGCGACCGTCTCGGTGCTCGCGAACCTCGGTATGTCCACACAGCTCGCGGTCTTCGGCGTGTGCATCGCCGCCGGCCGCCCGCTCGCGTTCGTCTGGATCGTGCTCGCCGAGCTCGGCCTCGTGGTCGCGCTCGTTCTTCGCCGGGAGCTCCTGCTCCGCGGTGTCGTTCACCTACAAGAGGAGGCCCTGTGAGAAACGTCGTCGAGCTGGCGACGCGCTTCGAGGAGCTCGAGCCGCGCGCGATCGCGCCGGCGGACTGGCAGCGCTGGGAGCGGTACGTCGCCGAGATCCTCTCCGGGCTCGGCATGGACCTGGCGGCGCCGGGCACGTGCGAGACGCCGCAGCGGTTCCTGCAGGCGATGTTCGACGCGACCGCCGGCTACGACGGCGACCCGAAGCTTCGCACCGCGTTCCCGTCCGAGCGGCCGGCGGGTGTCGACGGCTCGCACAGCCAGATCGTCGAGGGCCCGATCGCGTTCTTCTCGCTGTGCGAGCACCACGCGCTGCCGTTCCACGGCGTTGCGCACGTCGGCTACGTCGCCGGACCGGAGATCCTCGGCATCTCGAAGCTGACGCGCCTCGTGCGGCTGTACGCGCGGCGGTTCACCGTCCAGGAGCGGCTCGGCGAGCAGATCGCCGACGCGCTCGTCCACCTCGTCGCGCCACGCGGGGTCGCCGTGCACCTCGAGGCGGCGCACCTCTGCACGCAGATGCGCGGCGTCGAGGAGGAGGGCTCGCGAACGGTGACGACGTTCTGGCGCGGCGTGTACGACGAGGACCCCGACCTGCGGCGCGAGTTCCTCGACGGGGTGCGGCGCCGCTGACGCCGCTCCGGCTCCTCGACGAGCGGGCGGGACTCCCCGAGTGGGAGCTGCCGACGGAGCTGCGGCGGCTGTACGGCGGCGGCCTCGGCCTCGCCGAGCCGTGCCTCGTCGCGAACTTCGTCCAGACGATCGACGGCGTCGTCGCCATCCCCGAGCTCGAGCGCTCCAACGCGATCGTCGCCGACGAGAGCGACGCCGACCGGTTCGTGGTCGGCCTGCTGCGCGCGTGCGCGGACGTCGTCCTCGTCGGCGCGCGGACGCTGATGGCGTCGCCGCGAGGGCTCTGGCGGGCGAACGGCGTCTACCCCGCGGCGGCGGACGCGTTCGCCGAGCTGCGCGCGCGGCGCGGGCGGAGCGAGCACCCGGCGGTCGCCGTCGTCACCACCGGCGCGTCGCTCGACCCCGCGCACCCGCTGCTCGAGGAGGGCGCGCTCCTGCTCACGACCGAGGACGCAGCGGGCGCGCTCCGCGCGGCGGTGCCGTCGGCCGCGGAGGTCGTGCCGCTGCACGCCGGCGAGCGCGTCGACCTCGCCCGCGCGTTCGCCGCTCTCCGGGAGCGCGGTCACGAGGTGATCCTCTCGGAGGCGGGCCCGACCGTCTTCGGCCGGCTGCTCCTGGACGGGCTCGTCGACGAGCTGTTCCTGACCGTCTCTCCGCTCGTCGCGGGACGCGCAGACTCGACGCGCCTCTCGCTCGCCGACGGCGTCGAGCTGCTTCCTCGCATCCGCGCCGAGTCCGAGCTCGCCTCGGTTCGCCGCGGGAACGACCACCTGTTCCTCCGCTATCGTCGGCGCGGCTGAGGGAGGGAATCCACCGCATCTACCGCCTCGGGCGGGACACGGCCGCGCGGTACGGCCGTCACGCCGACTCGCAGCTCGCGGCCGGGGTCGCGTACCGCGTGCTGTTCTCGCTCGTCCCGCTCGTCGCGCTCGTCGTCTCGGCGCTCGACATGGTGCTCCCGGACGACGTGCGCAAGGACGTCGTCACCTGGCTCTTCCACCGGCTGCCGGGCCAGAGCCTCGAGTCGGCGGTGAACGAGTCGGTCGCGCACCCGGGAGCGACGGCACCGCTCGTCGGGCTCGTCGCCCTCGCGGGACTGCTCTGGGCGGCGAGCGGGATGATGGCGTCGATCCGCGTCGCCTTCCGCGTCGTCTGGGAGGTCCGCGGCCCGACGTACGTGCGCGCGAAGCTTCGCGACTTCCTCCTCGTCGCGCTCGCCGCGCTGCTGATCCTCGTCGCGTTCGGCGTCTCCTTCGCGGTCCAGCTCGTCTCCCAGGCGGGGAAGGGGCTCTCCGACGCGGTCGGGCTGGAGGGCGGCGCCCGGGTCGCGGGAACGGCCGCGGAGCTGGCGGGCGGGCTCGTCGTCGGCTTCGTCGCGCTCGCGGTCCTGTACTCGGTCGTGCCGCCGGTACGCGTCCGGTTCGCGCACGTCTGGCCCGTCGCCGCCCTCGCGGCGGTCGCCGTCGAGGTGCTCATCCGCGGCTTTGCCATCTACACGGCGAGGACGAGCCTGAGCCGGATCTACGGCCCGCTCGGCGCCGTGTTTGCATTCCTGCTCCTCATCTACCTGCTCGGCACGATCCTCATCGTCGGCGCCGAGCTGATCGCGCAGCGGCAGTCGCGCGAGCCTTGAGTCGGCCTCAACCGTCCGCGGGCACGACGCCGCGGCGGAGGTCGCGCCGGTGCGCGAGCGCGGGGGAGAGCGCTGCGGCGAGGATGAGGACGGTGGCGATGATGATGATCCAGAAGAAGATCGCCATGACGATCCCGAGGGCGCCGTAGGTGTTCGAGTACCACTCGAGCCAGTGCTTGAGCAGCAGCCCGGAGACGAGGCGCAGGACGACGAGGCCGACGATCGTGAACACGGCGCCCGGCACGACGTCGCGTCGCGAGACGCGGTGGTGGAGGAGCAGCTGCGGCGCCCAGACGAAGAACGCGAGGAGCACGGCGAGCCAGCCGACGTCCAGCACCCATCCGATCCACGACGGCGCGCCGCGCAGCTCCTTCGTCTGGATGACGTAGAGCAGCATCAGGAGCGCAACCGCGCCGAGCACCTCGAGGTAGCGGATCTGGTCGACGACGACGCTCTTGCGCAGGTCGAGCCCCCAGGAGCGCGCGTGCGCGAGCTGGAGCACGCGGCCGAGCCCTAGCCCGAAGAAGAACAGGTCGATCACGGCGATCACCGCGGCGGAGAGCTTGTGCCCGGACGCGCCGGCGAGCACCGTGTCGAGCAGCTTCGCGGTGCTGCCGCCGAGGCTCATGCGGGCGTCGAGGCGCTTCGCGAGCGCGTGCGGATCGTTGTAGAGGTAGCTCGAGTAGACGAGCAGGAGCGGGATCACGGTCAGGAAGAAGTAGGCGGCGAGCAGGACGGCGTAGAGCTGGCCGTCGGCGGCCTGGTAGCGGCGCACCCAGCCGATCGTCGCGCCCTTCCGCGAGGCGGGGTCCTGGTTCTCGACCCAGAGGCGTCCGCGCTCGTAGACATCCGTTCCGCGCGCCTTCGCAGAGTCGTACGTTCGACGCCCGCGCGAAGAGCTCTCCGCCGTCACGGCAACCGAGCGTACGTCCCGGCGTGCGCGCCTCCATCATCCGCACGGGATGATGCGGCCGATCGGCACGAGCCGCGCAAACGGGCCTGATACCGTGTCATTCGTCGCGGGGCGTGGCGCAGCCTGGTTAGCGCGCCAGTCTGGGGGACTGGAGGTCCCGAGTTCGAATCTCGGCGCCCCGATATGGATCTCGACCAGACCTACGTGTGGATCACGACCCGGACGCTGAAGCCCGGCATGCGCGAGGAGTTCAGCCGTGCCTGGCGGCCGAGCACGTTTCCCGCGGGCATGCTGCGCGCGTACGAGCTCTACTCGGCCGATGGGCGCGAAGTGGTCGGTATCTCGATCTGGGAGTCGCCGGAGGCCCGCGACCGGTACCGCCTCTCGGAGGTGGAGTCGCAGCGGCGCGCGGCGATGGCCCCGTTCGTCGAGGACGAGAGCTCCGGCTTCTACACCGGCCGGGAGCTCGGCATCCCGGGCGAGACGCGCGGCGCCTGATCCGGGCTTACGAGAGCTTTACGTGGCGGCCATTGCGGGCCGCGGGGACCCGTCCGATACTTCGAGGTGGGTCAAGGGCATGAGCACTCCGATCGTCCAGCGGTTGCTTCCGGTCGTCCTCGCGCTTCTTCTCGCGCCGGCGGCTGTCGCCGCCAACCCTCCCGGGCTCCCGAGCGCGCAGATCACGTGCAAGTCACAGGGGCTGACCATCGGCACCGCGGCGTTCACCGAGTGCGTCCAGAAGCAGCTCAGCGGCGGCGCGGCCAAGCCCTCCTCGAACAGCGCCAGCACGGTCACGGCCGGCACCACCGTCCACCGGGTACAGCAGACGTGCCTCGCCAAGGGCCTCGTGCCCGGGAGCGTGACGTTCATGCACTGCCTGACGACGGCGCAGACCCAGCTGGCGAAGACGACGTGCACCGCCAAGGGCCTCGCTCCCGGCAGCAGCGTGTTCGCCCGGTGTGTTAAGCAGCACCTGCAAACGGGAACGAAATAGCACCCGGCCGGGGGCTGCGCACCGCGCGCGGCTCGGGCGATACTGGCCCGATGGGGAGTGTCACGAAGCTGCGACTGTACGACGTCCTCTCAACCGTCTCACGCGACCTCGTCGACCGGCTCGACGCCGACGCGTGCGGGATCTCGCGCGCGATCGGCGACATGCTCATCCTCGTCGCCGAGCACAACGAGCACGGGAGGACGATCCAGCTCGGCCAGGGCTATCTCGTCTCCGACTATCCGGAGACGGCCCGGGTGCTCGCCGACCGGGCGCCTCGCGCCCTGACGCTCGACGACCCCGACGTCGACGAGTCCGAGGCGGCGATCCTCCGCGAGCTCGAGTTCGGGTCGCTGCTGATGCTCCCGCTCGTCGTCGCCGACGAGGTCTGGGGCCTCGTCGAGGTCTACCGCGTCGACACGCGCCGGTTCACGGACGAGAACGCGCGGGCGGCGCAGGCCCTGCTCGAGCGCGCCTTCTAGCCGCACTGCCCGCGGCGGCGCTCGCCTATGGTAGGGCCGTGCGGATCCTCGAGTGCGTTCCGAACTTCAGCGAAGGGCGCGACCCCGCATTCCTGCGCGAGCTGGAGCTCGTCCTCGAGCGCCATCCGGTGAAGGTCCTCGACCTGTCGATGGACGCGGACCACAACCGCGCCGACTGCACGTTCCTCGGCACGCCGGACGCCGTGGAGGAGTGCGCGGAGGCCCTGACCGCGCGCGCACTGGAGCTGATCGACATGCGGGGGCACACCGGCAGCCACCCGCGGATGGGCGCGGTCGACGTCGTCCCGTTCGTCCCGATTCGCGGCATGACGATGTCCGAGGCCGTGGAGATCGCGCGCCGCTTCGGCACGCGCTTCGCGGAGCGGCACGGGATTCCGGTCTTCTTCTACGAGGAGGCCGCCACCAGCGAGGCCCGCCGGAACCTCGCCGACGTGCGCCGGGGCGAGTACGAGGGGATGGCGGCCAGACTCGCCGATCCCGGCTGGGCGGTGGACGCCGGGCCGCAGGCCCTCAACGAGCGCTCGGGCGTCACCGCCGTCGGCGCACGGATGCCGCTGATCGCCTTCAACGTCAATCTCGGGACGGACGACCTCGCCGTCGCGAAGGCGATCGCGAACGCCGTCCGGCACAGGACGGGCGGCCTCCGGTTCGTGAAGGCGATGGGGCTCGAGGTCGCGGACACCGGGCTCGTCCAGGTCTCGATGAACCTCGTCGACTATCGCGGGACGCCCGTTCACCGCGCCCTCGAGCTCGTCAGGGTCGAGGCGGCACGCTACGGCGTCGCGGTCAGGGAGTGCGAGCTCGTCGGCCTCGTGCCGCTCGAGGCGCTCGACGAGGTGGTGCGCTACTACCTCCAGGTCCCCGGGTTCGACGCGTCGAAGGTGATCGAGTACCACCTGCTTCCGGACGACGGCGCGGAGTCGTCGTGACCGACCTGCGCGGGCTGACCGTGACCCGGTTCACCGAGGCGCTCGCCTCCGGCGCGGCGACGCCCGGCGGCGGCTCGGCGTCGGCGCTGTCGGGCGCGCTCGCGGCGGGGCTCGTGGCGATGGTGGCGCGGAACACGGCGGCGAACCCGGACTACGCCGACCGCGCGGCGGAGCTCGATCAGATCGCGGCGGACGCCGAGCGCCTGCGCGAGGAGCTCGTCGGGCTCGTGGACGAGGACGCCGCCGCGTTCGACCGCGTGATGGCGGCGTTCCGCCTACCGAAGGACACGGACGAGCTGAAGGCCGCGCGCAGCGAGCAGATCCAGGCGGCGTACAAGGCAGCGGTCGAGCCGCCGCTGCGCGTCTGCCGGGACGCGCTCGCCGTCCTCGAGCTCGCGGAGCAGATCGTCGAGCAGGGGAACCCGAACGCGGTCTCCGACGCAGGCGTCGCGGCGCTCCTGGCGGCGAGCGCCCTCGAGGGCGCGGCACTGAACGTCGAGATCAACCTCGGCTCGATCAAGGAGGAGAGCTTCCGGTCGGAAAGCGCCGAGGCCGCGGAGCAGGCGCGGGCCGACGGCCTGAGGCTGCGCGACCGGGCGCTGGCGACGGTACGGGCCAGGCTCGGCTGAGCGCGCCTCCCGGTGGAAAGCGTCCGCCTGACGAGACAGGATACGAGCAGTGCTGCGGCGTCTCCTCCTCGTGGGCCTGGCCTCGGCCTGGCTCGTCGCACCGGCCCGCGCCGGAACGGTGGCGATCTTCTACTACGCCTGGTACGGGACGCCCGCCCGCGACGGCGCCTGGCAGCACTGGAACCAGAACGGGCACCGGCCCCCGGGCGACCTCTACTCCCGCTACTACCCGGCCCGCGGCGCCTACTCGAGCTCCGACCCGGCCGTCGTCGACGCCCAGATGGCGGAGATCGCCGCCGCCGGCGTCGACCAGGTGATCGTCTCCTGGTGGGGGCGCGGCTCGACCGACGACAGGCGGATGCCGCTGGTCCTCGCCGCCGCGCGGCGGCACGGGCTCCAGGTGGCGATCCACCTCGAGCCCTATCCCGGCCGGACGCTCGCGACCGTCGGCACGGACCTGACGTATCTCGCCTCGTGGGGGATCCGCGACGTCTACGTCTACCACCCGCACGACTTCGCGGCCGCCGACTGGGCGGCGCTCCGGCCGCAGGTGCCCGCCTCGATGCGGCTGTTCGCCGGCACGCAGCTCGTCGGCTTCGCCGCTGCGGCGAAGTTCGACGGCTTCTACACGTACGACTTCGTCGACTTCGGCGCCTCGAAGTTCGCCCGCCTGTGCGCACAGGCGCACGCCGTGCACATCCTCTGCGCGCCTTCGGTCGGGCCGGGCTACGACGCGATCCGCGCGGGTGAGGCGCCGGCCGCCACCTCGCGGAAGAACGGCCGGACGTACGACAACCTCTGGGCGGCGGCGATCGCCGCGCAGCCCGACGTGATCACGATCACGTCGTACAACGAGTGGGGGGAGGGGACGCAGATCGAGCCGGCGGCGCCGAAGGCCGGCTACCGGGCCTACGACGGCGCCTGGGGCCTGTCCGGCGTGGCCGCGTCCACGGCGTACCTCACCCGGACGGCGTACTGGGCCGGCCGCTTCCACGCCACGCCCTGACCGTATTCTTCGGCAATGGCCGCCCGCGCCGTGCCCGCACCGCTCGCCCAGCTGCCGAACGCGCTGACGGTCTTCCGGCTGCTGCTGATCCCCGTGTTCGTCGTGCTGATGGTCGAGGCCGGGGACGCGCCCTCCTGGCCGGCGGGGATCGTCTTCGGGGTCGCGGGCGCCACCGACCAGGTGGACGGCTTCCTCGCGCGGCGCTGGCACGTCGAGTCGCGCTTCGGGAAGATCGCCGATCCGCTCGCCGACCGGCTGATGATCGACGCCGCCGTGATCCTGCTCTGCGTCTACGGCCGGCTGCCGTGGCTCGCCCTCGTCGTCATCGTCGCACGCGACGTGCTCCTGATCGTCGGCTACCGCGTGCTCCACCCGCGCGGCGTCGAGATCGAGGTGAGCCTGCTCGGCAAGGCGGCGACGTGGCTGCTCTACGCCGCGATCGCCTTCCGCATCGTCACCGCCGACTCGACGACCTGGCCGCTCTGGCTGTTCTGGATCGGCCTCGGCGGGGCCGTCGTCGCCGCGGCGTTCTACGCGAGAGACGCGTGGAGGGTGATCCAGCGGTGAAGGCCGTCGTCATGGCAGGTGGGGAGGGGACGCGGCTGCGTCCGCTCACGTCGAACCAGCCGAAGCCGATGGTGCCCATCGTCGGCAAGCCGTGCATGGAGCACATCCTCGAGCTGCTGAAGAGCCATGGGATGGAGGACGTGATCGTCACTGTCGCGTTTCTCCCGCAGGCGATCCGCAGCTACTTCGGCAGCGGCGAGAGCCTCGGGATCGAGATCGGCTACTCGGTCGAGGAGTCGCCGCTCGGCACCGCCGGCTCGGTGCGGCTCGCCGCGGGCCGGCTCGACGACACGTTCCTCGTCATCTCGGGCGACGCGCTCTGCGACGTCGACCTGACCCGGCTCGTCGAGGCGCACCGGGAGAAGGGCGCGTCGGTGACGATCGGGCTCAAGGCGGTCGACAACCCGCTCGAGTTCGGCATCGTCGTCACCGACGACGAGGGCCGCGTCGAGCGCTTCCTCGAGAAGCCGTCGTGGGGCCAGGTCTTCTCCGACACGATCAACACCGGCATCTACGTGCTCGAGCCGGAGGTGCTGAGGCACGTCCCGACCGACCGCCCCTACGACTTCTCGAAGGAGCTGTTCCCGCTGCTGCTCGAGATGGGCCGGCCGATGTACGGCTACGTGCTCGACGGCTACTGGCAGGACATCGGCAACCTCGACCAGTACCGGCAGGCGAACTTCGACGCGCTCGACGAGCGGGTGCGCCTGAACATCGGCGGCATCCGCATCCGCGGCAACGTCTGGATCGGCGACGGCGTCGACGTCCACGACCTCGAGGCGCTCGAGGGGCCGGTCTACATCGGCAACTATTGCCGCGTCTCGCCGCACGCGACGATCGGGCCGTACTCGGTGCTCTCGACGAGCGTCACCGTGCGGGAGCGGGCGCGCACGTCGCACTCGATCATCGACGCGTCGACGTACATCGGGCGCAGCACCGTCGTCGAGGGCGCGATCATCGGCCGCTCCTGCGACCTCCGTGCGCACGTGCGCGTGCATGAGGGCGTCGCGATCGGCGACGAGGTGACGATCGGCGCGGAGAGCGTGATCATGCCCGGCGTCCGGATCTACCCGTACAAGGAGGTCGAGACCGGGTCGCAGCTGTTCGAGAGCCTGATCTGGGAGTCGCGTGCGACGACGCGCGTGTTCGGCAAGAGCGGCGTCTCCGGCATGGTCAACGTCGACCTGACGCCGGACGTCGCGGTGCGGCTCGCGGCCGCGTTCGGGACGGCGCTGGAGCGTGACGCGCGGATCGTCGCGAGCCGGGAAGGCTCGCCCGTCTGCCGGATGATCAAGCGGGCGATGATCTCCGGGCTGACCTCGACCGGGGTGGACGTCGCCGACCTGCGCGTGATCCCGTCCTCGGTCGCGCGCCACCTCGTCAAGTCGGAGGGCTACCGCGCCGGCTTCCACGTCGGCGAGAGCCCGAACGACCCCGAGGTGATCCGGATCCAGTTCTTCGAGCAGCCCGGGATCGAGCTGACGGCGCGCCTCCAGGCGGAGGTCGAGAAGCACTTCACCCGCGGCGAGCTCCGGCGCGTGTCCGCGGCGGAGGTGGGTCGGATCTCGTACCCGGCGCGCGTCCGCGAGAGCTACGCGAGCGACCTGCTCGCGACCGTCGACGCCGACGCGGTTCGTGCGCGCGGCTTCCGGATCGTCGTCGACTACGGCTTCTCCGCGGCCTCGTCCGTGCTCCCGCTCGTCCTCGGCCCGCTCGGCGTCGAGTCGGTCGCCGCGCACACGTTCCCGAGCGACGGCGCCGGCGGCTCGGGGCCCGGCCTCGCCGCCTCGCTCGGCCAGGCGAAGCGCCTCGTCCCGGCGGTCGGCGCCGACCTCGGCGCCGTCATCGACCGCGCCGGCGAGCGCCTCTACCTCGTCGACGAGCAGGCGCGCGAGGTCGCGGTCGAGCAGGCGCTCCTGCTCTACGTCAGCCTGATCGCCCGCAGCGGCAAGGGCGGCCGGCTCGCGTTCCCGGTGACGGTGACGAGCCAGGTCGACCGGCTCGTCGAGGGCACGCCGCTCGAGATCGTCCGGACCGAGGCGTCGCTCCCGGCGCTGACGAAGGCGGCGGCCGAGGGCGGCGTCGTCTTCGGCGGCGCGGTCGGCGGCGGCTACGTCTTCCCGGAGTTCGTACCCGCCTACGACGCCGTCGCGAGCCTCCTGCACCTGCTCGAGCTCCTGGCGACGGTCGGCCGGCCCGTCTCCGAGCTCGTCGCCGAGCTGCCGGAGCCGACGCTCGTGCACCAGCCGCTGCCCTGCCCGTGGGGGATGAAGGGGCTCGTCATGCGCGTCCTCAACGAGCGCCTCGCCGGCCGCGACCTCGACCTGACGGACGGGATCAAGGTGTTCGACGAGCGCGGGTGGTCGTCGGTGCTCCCCGATCCCGACGAGCCGCTCATCCATCTGTACGCGGAGGGCGAGACGCCCGAGAGCTCGAGCGAGCTCGCCGACGAGCTCCGAGGCGTGATCGAGGAGATCGAGCAGGGCGAGCAGGCCGCGGCGCGAACGTAGAGTCGCGGCCCCTGGACGCGCCGCCCTCCAAGGCTAAACTTCAGCTTGACCCTTCTGGGGGCCCTGTCTCCGAGCGAAAGGCCGAACCGTTGGAACCGCTGCCCGATCTCGCAACGCTGTCCGACGAGGATCTGAAGAAGCTCATCGAGGAGTACACGCAGGAGGAGCAGGAGGTCTCGTACCGCCGCCGGCTCCTGCACGGGAAGATCGACATCCTCCGCGCCGAGCTCGTCGCCCGCCTGCAGAAGACGGGGGGCCGGAGCGTGCTCGACGACGTGAACGTCGAGTCGCTCACCGAGATCCTCACCGGGAAGGCCACGCCGCCCTCGGCATGAGCCACATCTACTGTCCGGAGTGCGGCTTCCAGAACCCGGAGGCCGCGAATTACTGCGCGAAGTGCGGCGCCCTGCTCGTGCGGGAGGAGGGCGACGAGACGACGCAGACCTTCAGCGCCGAGGAGGCCGACGAGGTGCTGGGCACGCTCGACGACCTCGGGGTCGAGGGCCCGGCGCTCGTCGTCCGCTCCGGCGGCGGCCGCTCCGGCGAGAGCTTCCTCCCCCAGGACGAGCGGACGACGATCGGCCGCTCGCCCGACTGCGGCGTCTTCCTCGACGACGTCACGGTCTCGCGCCGGCACGCCGTCCTCGTCCGGCGGAACGGCCGCTGGTACATCGAGGACCAGGGGAGCCTGAACGGGACGTTCGTCAACCGCCGCCGCGTCGAGTCCGCCGAGCTCGAGGACGGGGACGAGCTCCAGATCGGCAAGTACCGGCTCACCTTCCTCATGCGCTGATGCCGCCGACCGAAGCCCCAGCCCCGGCGCGCGAGCGCCTGCTCACGATCGGCACCGTCTGCCGGCGATTGAAGCCGGAGTTCCCGGACATCTCGATCTCGAAGATCCGCTACCTCGAGGACCAGGGCCTGCTGACGCCGAAGCGGACACAGGGCGGCTACCGGCTGTTCGGCGAGGACGACGTCGACCGGCTGGAGACGATCCTCCGCCTCCAGCGCGACGAGTTCCTGCCGCTGCGCGTGATCCGCGAGGAGCTCGCCACCGGCGCCGGCAAGGAGCGGCGGCGCAAGCGGGTGTCGGCGCTCGGCGAGCGCGAGGAGGGACTCGACCTCGACGCGCTCCGCGGGCGGGCCGGGATCACGCCCGAGCGCGCGCGCGAGCTCGAGGAGTTCGGGCTGCTCGAGCCGCGCATCGAATCCGGCCAGCGGATCTACTCGGAGACCGACGCCGACATCGCGGCCGCGTGCGAGACCCTGTCCCGGTACGGGATCGCGCCGCGGCACCTGCGGGCGTTCCGCACCGCCGCCGACCGCGAGACCGGTCTCCTGGAGGCGCTGGTCGCGCCCGCGCTCCGCTCGCGCAACCCCGAGCGGCGCCGGGCCGGGATCGACGACCTCCAGGCGCTCGGGCAGGCGGCGCAGGAGCTGTCGCAGCTGCTCTTCTGGCGGAACGTGCGCAGGTTCGCGGGCGGATGATCGACCTCAAGACGAAGATCCGCGAGGTGCCGGACTTTCCCGAGCCCGGCATCGGCTTCAAGGACATCACGCCGCTGCTGCTCGACCCGGCGGCGCTGAAGCAGGCCGTGGACTCGCTCGCCTCCTGGACGGCGGACCGGAACCCCGACCTCGTCCTCGGCGCGGAGGCGCGGGGCTTCCTGCTCGGCGCCGCGGTCGCCGTCGAGGTCGGCTGCGGCTTCGTGCCGGCGCGGCGGCCGGGCAAGCTCCCGCCCGAGACGGTGAGCGCGCGCTACGTCCTCGAGTACGGCGAGAACGCGCTCGAGGTGAACGCGGCCGCGATCGGCGCCGGGACGCGCGTCGTCATCCACGACGACGTGCTCGCGACGGGAGGCACGGTCGAGGCGATCGGGGGCCTCGTCGAGAACCTCGGCGGCGAGGTCGTCGGCGTCAACTTCGTGATCGAGCTGAGCTTCCTCAACGGCCGCAGCAAGCTCGGCGGCTACGACATCTACTCGCTCGTCACGTACTAGGGGAACCCGGGGCTCCCCGCTATTCGAGTCCCATCTTCTTGCGCAGGTCGTGCTGCTGGTCGTCCGCGACCTGCGGGAGGAAGAGCCTCGTCAGGAGCGCCTGAAGGCCGACCGCGGCGCCGATGCCGAAGAGGACGGCCCAGACGGGGTGCGGCCAGACGAGCCAGATGCCGGTGGCGACGACGATGGCGCCGACCGGGACGAACGCGATGTGGACGATCCACTCGCGCCGGTGCGCCTCGTGCGCGGCGACCTGAGTGATGCCGTAGCCGATCGTGTACCAGACGACCAGAAAGGCGAGGAACGCGGCCGGGAGCGAGCCGACGACGTACGTGACGGCGCCGACCGCGGCGCCGAGCAGGAAGCCGAGCTGGCTCAGCCGACGCTTGCTGGGCAGATGGACATGGTGGGGGGCCGGCGTGGGCGCGAGCGTGGACATGGGTGCACCTCCTGACCCCACGGTCCGGCACGGGGCCGCGCCGCCCATCCGCACCGGCCCGCGATCGCGCTGCGGGCCGCTACGGACCTCCGTCCGTGCCGCCGATTACAACCTCGACATGTACGACGCGCTGACCAGCCGGTACACGTTCGCGTGCCCGGCGCGCGGAGAGTGCCGCGTCGCGCTGTCGGACTTCCGCCGGCTCGAGCGGCTGCCGGGGGCGGCGCATCCCGCGGTCTACCGGATCCGCTTCGCCTGCCCCTGCGGCGACGAGCACGACGGTCTCGTCAGCCATGACGACCTCGACCTCGCGCCGCTCGGGCTCGAGGCGGGCGCCTTCGTCAACCTCATGACCGCGCGGGTCGAGCCGGTCGCCGCCGAGCTCCGCGACCTGGCCGCGACCCGGATCGGAGCGGGGGAGTGGCCGTGGAGCTTCTTCTGCTATCCCGAGGAGCGGCCGCGCCCCGTGTTCCCGTCGTCGTTCTCCCTGCTCGCGCCGGGCGAGCGCTCGCTCGGCCTCGCAGTCCGCTGCCCGGTCTGCGGGCGGCTGTCGGTGAACCTCGTCTCGCACGCGCACGTCGACCTGCCGTTCCACAACGACCGCGAGATCGGCGTCGTCGAGCACGTCTTCTCCGACGATCTGCTCGAGACGATCGCCACGTTCCGGGCCGAGCTGTGGTCGTCGAGCTTCGACGCGAGGCGCTTGGAGTTGTAACAGCGAGTTCAATCCCTGCCGGGAGGGATCATGCGGCGGCGGCGGCTCCGTCGATACTCACACGGGATGAGCGGAGCACCTCAGGAATGGGAAGGACTAGGCCTCCAGGGCCTGCCGCTCCTGCTCGCGCACTGCGCGAGCCTCGCGCCCGAGGGCCTCACGGCCCGGCAGCGCCTCGACGTCGTGCTCGGCCCCGAGCTCGCCCGGAAGCTCGTCTACGCGCTCTGCGCCGGCGCGCCGACCGCGCGGCGCGTCGTGCTCCACGCGGCGTAGCCGGTCTCACCCGCTAGCCGCTGTCGCCTTCGCCGCGCAGGCGGACGAACAGCCAGATCGCGGCGGCCGAGATCAGGGCGAGCACGAACGAGAACGCACCGGAGGCGCCGATCGCGAGCAGCCCGAAGTAGATGAAGACGCCGAAGAAGAGCGCCCAGAGGAGCGAGACGACGCCGTGGTCGACGCTCGGCGGGCGCGGGGTCGAGGACACGCCGGCGATCCTACACATCCGCCCCGGACACGGAAACGGGGACGACCGCAGTCAGTCCCCGTCCCAGAAAAAGGATTCGCCGAGCCGGTCGCGGTTTCGTCCACAGAGCCGCTCGACCTTCCGACTTGGCCCTTGCGAGCCTCCCCGTACTGCCTATCGGCCCTGCTTCGTCCTACTCCCGCGCCGCGCTCGGCGCAATGGGGAATCTAGGGGGTCTGCAAGGCCGCATCAAGGGGGTGGAAAACGGAAAAACTCGCTATTTGCGGAAATTCAATAATCCACATTTCCACAGCCCTTTGTGCAACCTGTGGATAAGTGGTTCAGCCGCCCAGGACGGTCCGCAGGAGCGATGCGATCGGCAGCCCGGACGACGGGTCGACGTAGACGGCGCGGTAGAGCAACGGCCGCACGGGTGGCGCGTCGACGGTCGAGAACGTCCCGTCGGCGGCGACGGGCACGGTCGCGGCGAGCTCCGGGCCGGCCTGCGTCTCGCGGTAGAGCTCGACCGATCCGGAGGTGACGCCGCCGACGGTGCCCGAGAGGGCGAAGGAGGCGCCCTGGACGCCGAACGCGAGCGTGACGCGCGCGGTCGGCGGGGCCGCGGCCCGGTACCAGTCGAGGCCGTCGGGCTGCTGGAGGAGGTACTGGCGCCCGCCGGCCGCGTCGACGTCGTAGCCCTTGAGGTCGCCGGCGAGCTCGAGCGTGTTCCCGGCCGCGTCCGCGACGAGGCCCGCGTACACCGTTCGCAGTCCCTCGAGGTCGACGTAGTCGTCGCCGGCCACCTCGGGCCCGGTGGGCGAGAGGGCGAGCGAGACGAGGAAGGCGTGGTGGGCGAGCACGGTCGAGGTCTCGCCCCGCAGGTGCAGCGCGAGGACGAGCTGGCTCTCGTTCAGCGACGGGAACAGCTCCGTCCAGGCGCTCCAGACGCCGGAGGGGCCTGCGACGGCCTTGAGCACGCCCGCGGGCGACCCGAGCGCCGACCCGTAGAGGAACTGGCCGATCCAGTCCTTGCGGTTCTTCGTCCGCGCCCACTCGACGGTGGCCGTGTCGTAGGCCTCGACGACGCGGACGGCGCCGCTCGGGAGCACGACGGGCGCGGCGGCGGGGAGGACGTCGCTCGACGGGAAGCCGGCGCGGGTGACCCGCTCGCCGACGAGGCGGCCCTTCGCGTCCTCGTGGACGAGGCGGAGCCAGGTCTTCCGGCTCTTCAGCTCGTAGGCGTAGGCGATCAGCGGTCGCCCGCCGTGGTCGAGGGCGAGCCCGGCGAAGCCGAGCAGGCCACCCGCGGGCGCCCGCGCGACCGTGCGGACGCTCCAGGCGCCCGCGCGTTGCTCGGCGAGGTCGAGCCAGCCGGCGTGGGGGTCCTCGGCGAGCACGACGGCGCCGGCCGGGCCGGCCGCGAGCCCGACGACGAGCGGAGCGCCCGGGAGCCCTGGGACGCCCTGTCCGGACCAGATCCCGTCCGCCGACCGGGAGGCGAGCACGAGCGACCCGTCGGCGGTGGCGAACGCCACGCGCGGCGACCCGTCCGGCGCGACCGCGAGCATCGCGTCCGTCGCGCCCGCGGATCCCGGCACGCTCTCGGCGCTCGCCCTGCCCGCCTGTGCGGAGAGGAGGGCGGCGGCTATCCCGACCGCGAGCGCGAGGCGCTTCACGCGGGGGACGATACCCGCGGGGTAGTCTCACATTCGTATTCGAACTTGACATAACGCACGTTCTCGTGCATTGCGATCGGGAAGCGTGCAGGCCTTGATCCGGCGGCCGACGCGTGTTTGGCTGTTGCCGGGTCGCCGAGAAGGGAAGCCATTTGACGGTCGAGATCGATTCGATCCTCGGAAACGAAGAGCTCGCGACGCTGCTGGAGTCGGCCGAGGCGAGCGGACAGGTGCGGGCGGCGGAGCTGCAGGAGATCCTCGAGCCGCTCGAGCTCGACCCGCTGGAGACGGACGCCGTGTACAGCGAGCTCGACCGGCGGGGGATCGAGCTGCTCGAGGAGCCGGAGAAGGAGGCAGCCCCCCCACCCCCGGCCACGCAGCCGGTCGAGACGACGACGGACGCCCTCCAGCTGTTCCTCCGCGAGGCGGGCCGGCACGCGCTGCTGACGGCGGCGCAGGAGGTCGAGCTGGCGAAGCGGATCGAGCGCGGCGACCTGGAGGCGAAGCAGCGGATGATCCAGTCGAACCTCCGGCTGGTCGTCTCGATCGCGAAGAACTACCGAAACCAGGGTCTCCCCTTCCTCGACCTGATCCAGGAGGGCACCCTCGGCCTGATCCGCGCCGTCGAGAAGTTCGACTGGCGCCGCGGCTACAAGTTCTCGACCTACGCGACCTGGTGGATCCGGCAGGCGGTCGCGCGGGCGCTCGCCGACAAGGCGCGGACGATCCGCATGCCCGTCCACATCGTCGAGCGGATGCAGAAGATGAACCGCGCCGAGCGGACGCTCTGGATGGAGCTGGGCCGCGAGCCGACGCTCGAGGAGATCGCCGAGGAAGCGTCGCTCCCGCTCGAGCAGGCGCTCGAGGTGCGCGCGGCCGCGCGCGCCTCGGCGAGCCTCGACCAGCCGGTCGGCGAGCACGAGGACGCCGTGTTCGGCGACTTCGTCGCCGGTGACGACCCGCTCCCCGAGGAGCGCGTCGAGGTCTCGCTGCGCAGCCAGGCGCTTCAGGTGGCGCTCCAGGCGCTGCCGGACCGCGAGCGGCAGGTGCTCGTCCTGCGCTACGGGCTGCTCGACGAGGAGCCGAAGACGCTCGAGGAGATCGGCAAGCGGCTCGGGCTCACGCGCGAGCGCGTGCGCCAGATCGAGCTCGAGTCGCTCCGCCGCCTCGCCGGCCTGCGCGAGATGCAAGTGGTGGCGTCGAGCTAGGCGCTGCTACTCGGCGCGGAGGTAGAGCTCGAGGTCCGGCGCCGCCAGGCGCAGCTCGCGCAGCGCGCGCGACTCGAGCTGGCGCACCCGCTCGCGGGTGATGCCGAGCCCGGCGCCGACTTCCTCGAGCGTCTGCGGCGACTGGCCGTCGAGGCCGAAGCGGAGCGCGAGCACGCGGCGCATGCGCGGGTTCAGGTGCGCAAGCGCGGTCGCGAGCTCGGTCGCCCGCAGCCGCTGCGCCGTCCGCTCGTGCGGCGCCTCCGAGTGGACGTCCTCGATCAGGTCGCCGTAGAGGCTCTCGCCGTCGCCGACCGGGGTGTCGAGGCTGACCGGGTCCTCGACGAGCTCGAGCAGGTCGGTCACCCTGCTCTCCTCCAGGCCCGTCTCCTTCGCGAGCTCCGCGAGCGTCGGCTCGCGGTTCAGCTTCTGGGCCAGCTGGCGCCGGGCGCGCAGCAGCCGCCGCACCTGCTCCGCGACGTGCACCGGCAGGCGGATCGTCCGGCCCTGGTCGGCGAGCGCCCGCGTCACCGCCTGGCGGATCCACCAGGTCGCGTAGGTCGAGAGCTTGTAGCCCATCCGGTAGTCGAACTTCTCGACGGCCCGGATCAGGCCGAGGTTTCCTTCCTGGATCAGGTCGAGGAGCGGAACACCCGCCTTCGTGTAGTTGCGCGTGATCGACATCACGAGGCGGAGATTCGACTCGATCAGCTGGCGCTTGGCGACCTCGTCTCCGGCGTCCTTGCGCCGCGCGAGCTCCCGCTCCTCGGCCCGGGTCAGCAGCGGCCCGCCGCCGATCTGCCTGACGTAGAGCTTCAGCGGATCCTGCGTCTGGATCGCGCCCTCGTCGGCCTCGAGCTCCTCCGCCTCCTCGGCGTCGGGCTCGTCGAGCTCCGCGCCCGCCTCGATCTCCGGCTGCGCCCGCTCCTTGGTCTCCTCCGCCGCCTCCGGCTCGCCCGTGTCCGGAACGAGCTCGAGGCGTGGCTCGCCACCCTCGGGAACAGGCTGCAGGACAGCGTCTGGAAGCGGCCGCTGCTCCATCCCGTGCGGTATCGGCATCCCTCGGACGGGGCTTGAGCACGGGCCGGCCGCGAACGAGGGAGGCGTCCCTCGACCGCGAAATGTCAGCTAATCGTTAGACCTGTCGGTGCCGATCTAACTTCCAATCCGACTGAATCGTCCGAAAGAAGACATAGGGTGCGGCTGCGGCGTCTGCCGGCCCCGGGGTCTTCAGGATCGAGATGCGTGTGCGGAATCGCGGGATATAGCCTCTCAGCGCGCAGCGGCGTCGACCGGACGCTGGCCGCGCAGGCGCTCCTGGCCGGCATCGCCGAGCGCGGCGCCGACGCCGTCGGCTACGCCTACCGGCTGCCGGGCGAGACGCCCCCGACGGTGACGAAGCAGCGCACGCCGGCGAGCCACCTGCTCGAGCGCGTCACCGTCCCCCGCTCCGCGACCGAGCTGCTCGTCCACGTACGCGATTACACGAAGGGCCATCCGTCGATCGCGGCCAACAACCACCCCGTCCGCCACGGGCCGGTCGTCGGCATCCACAACGGGATCATCGTCAACGACGACGAGCTCCTGGCCGCGTTCGACTGCGCCCGCTCCGAGCCGGGCAAGACCGTCGACTCCGAGGCGATCTTCGCCCTCGCGGCCCACTCCGACAACGACCCGCGCGCGTTCGAGCGGCTCGTCGGATCGATGGCGACCGCGTGGCTCGACGAGCGGGAGCCCGGCGCCGTCTTCCTCGCGCGCGGCATCGGCCGGCCGCTCTGGCTCGGCGAGGGCCGCAGCGGGACCTTCTTCGCGTCGACGAAGGACGCGCTCGAGGTGCTGGAGCGCTACGCCGATCTGCGGCTGAAGAAGCGCAAGCTCCGCGACGGCACCTTCCTCGAGCTCCGCGGCGGCGAGGTCGCCCGCGACCTCCGCTTCCGGCCCGACCGCACGTACGTCGAGCGCGGCTCGCTCCCGGCGGTGCGCGCGCCCGGCGAGGGCGCGTCCTGCCTCGCGCGGCTCGCGACGCTGGCGGCCTGACGTCCCGCCTCCAGGCGGTGCGGACCGGGTCGGCCTGTCGTCCGGTCCTCCGTGGTGCCGCGATAACCGAAATTTGATCCTTTCGTCACGAGCGTCGTCTAGCGTGTGCGCGTGCGCGCGCTCCCGTTCGCGTCGCTCGCGCTCTTGCTGGCCGTCTCGTCGACGGCGGGCGCAGCTGCGCGTGCCGAGCCCGAGCGCCGGGGCGACCACGGCGCCACGTCGCCGCCGGCGCCCGTCGCGCTTTCCCCCGTCGATTCGACGGTCGAGGGCTCGCTGCCCCAGGTCGCCTTCGACTCGCGCGGCGATGCGTTCGCGGTCTGGCAGGAGGGGCGCGCGAACGGGATCTTCACGCGGGCGGCGGTGAAGCCGGCCGGCGGCAACTGGGGCCCTGCCCGGACCCTTGCCCGCGGGGGCTACGTCAGTCTCGCGGTCGATGCTCGCGGCGATGCCGTCGTCGCCGGGCTGACGCTCGCAGCCCGACAGGGCGTCTTCGCCGTCTACCGGCCGACCGGCGGCGAATGGAGCCGAGCGGTGCTGGTCAGCGGTTCCGGCGGCGCCGCCGACGTCGTGCAGGCAACGGCGATCGACCCCGAGGGCCGCGCGTTCGTCACCTGGGCCACGGCCAGCTCCCAGGCGGCGGACAACCGCGTCGAGGTCAGCGTCCGTCGGCGCGGACACTGGTCGACGCACGTCGTGGGCCACGGCGCCGGTCCTGCGATCGCCGTCGCCGAGAACGGAGACGCGCTGCTCGTCTGGCACACCCCACCCGGCGGCGACGGGCGCTTCCTCGCCTCCTGGAACATGCACGGACAGGGCTGGCAGCGGCCGCGCCCGATCCCGCTCGCGACCGGCACGCCAGTCCGTCCCGAGCAGCCGCAACTCATCCTCGGCCGCAACGGAGACGCCACCGTCTTCTGGACGAACTGGGGCGCCGGCGTCTTCTCCTCGAGCGCACCGTCGGGCGGCTCGTTCGGCCCGGCCCAGAACCTGCAGATCGGCTACGACAGCCTCCAGGCGGGCGCGACCGTCGCCCCCGACGGCGCCGCAGCGCTGGCAGCGGTCGCCAACCGCGGCAACGGCCCGCTCGAGCTGCGAATCCGGGGCTCGGCGACGGCCGCCTGGGGCGCGCCGGTCGTTCTCGGTCAGTCCGCGCTCCAGTCGGCGCTCGCGCTCGATCGCTCGGGACGATTGATCGTCGCCTGGGTCGAATCGGACGGCGCTCCGCCGGACTACGGGGACCTGCTGCTCGAGCTCGCGACCGGAACCAGCGCCGGCCACGTCTCCGCATCACGAACGCTCGCACGGATCGGCGGCGACTGTTGGATGCACCGCTGCACTCACGGCGGAGACCCGGCGGTCGCAATCGGCCCGGATGGGCAGGCGATCGTCGCTTGGGTGGCCAAGACCGACCCCTACAAGGGAGCGGGCGGCGTCGTCATGGCCCAGAGTCTCAGGCTGCCGGCGCGGTGACCTCTGCGTCGGTCAGCCCTTCTTCCTCCTGCCGACGAGGCGGCCGTCGGTCCCGACGCGGACGCCCTGCTCGTCGAGGCGCTCCCGGACGAGGAACTGGAACGTCGACCAGGCGCCGCGCCGTGCGTCGAACATCCGGTAGACCTGCCACTCGGTCAGGAGCGACTCGTCCTCGCGGCGCGCCTCGGCCCAGTCGGCGAACTTCGGCAGCCGGCCGAGCGCCCGGGCGAGCTCCGCGCCCTGCTGGACGGCGCGCTCGAGCCTCTCCTCCCCCACCGGCACGTCGAAGCCCGCCTCGCGGAGGGCGTTCGAGAGCGACCCGAACGTGTGCCAGTAGAGCGACTTCGACGGCATCCGGCCCTTGCGCTCGTCGATGTCGCGCGCGGTCGGCGGACGGCCGAGCTCCTCCCCCAGCTCCCGCAGCAGGCCGAGCAGCTCCTCGCGGGTCGCGAACCGCCTCGGCACGAGGCCCGCGGCGCGCTTCGCGGCGTTCCACGAGCCGAAGTGCTCGATCACCGTCTGCGGGTGGAGGCTCGTCTTCGGGTCGCCTGCGAACTCCCGCATCGTCGGCGAGCGGCCGAGCCGCGCCGCGCAGCCGCGCAGCTCGTCGAGGATCTGCTCGTCGGAGTACCGCTTGCGGATTCCCGCCTGGAAGGCGGCGAGCGCTTCCGGGTCGATGTCGGCGACGGCCCGGAACCGCGGCTTGGGCGCCATCCAAAGAGTGTAGAGCAGGTTGCGAGATCCGCAAGTGCGCCCGCGCGGGCGCGTCCCACCCGGACTAGGACGCCTTGACGAGCGCCGGGCGCTGCTGCTCGAGCTCGGGCAGGTCGCCGACGACGGACTCGAGCGGGAGGATCCGCTCGAGCGCCGCGACGCAGCGCGGGCAGAACTGGGTGCCGGCGGCGTTCTTCACCTCGGCGAGCGCCTCGTGCACCGGCCGGGCGGCGCGGTAGATCCGGGTCGTCAGCATCGAGTCGAGCGCGTCCGCGACGTGGATGATGCGGGCGCCGAGCGGGATCTCCTCCCCGCCGAGGCGGTCGGGATAGCCGGTGCCGTCGAAGCGCTCGTGGTGGTGGCGGATGGACGGCACCGCGTCCTGGAGGAAGCCGAGGCGGTCGATGATCCGCGCGCCCTCCTCCGCGTGGCGCTGCATCAGCGCCCACTCCTCGCCGGTCAGGCTCGCCGGCTTCAGGAGGATCGCATCGGGGATGGCGAGCTTGCCGATGTCGTGGAACAGCGCCGCGTGGCCGAGCAGGTCGAGCTCCGCCTGCGAGAGGCCGAGCTCGCGGCCGATCGCGAGGGCGAGCTGCTGGACGCGGCGCGAGTGGCCGGCGGTGTACGAGTCGCGCGCGTCGACGGTGGCGGAGAGCGACTCCATCGCGGCGGTGGAGCGCTCGCGCAGCAGCCGGTTCGCCTGCTCGAGCGAGACGTTCTGCGACTGGATCGTGTCCGCCGCCTCGCGGAGCTTCAGCGCCGAGCGCTGCGTGTGCTTCAGGTACGCCTCCTGCGTCTTGCGCATCAGCAGGAGCGGCACGGCGAAGACGGCGAGCGCGTAGAGGCCGACGGCGTCGTAGGCGAGCGCGATCACGGCGCCGATGAAGCCGTAGACGAGGTAGTGCGGCAAGAGCCACGCGAACCGCTCGTGGAACACGCTCCACGGGCTCTCGTGCCCCTCGATCCCGGAGGCGAGGCTGACGAGGCCCATGTTCACGCCGAAGTAGACGGCGCCGCCGACGATGCCGAGGGCCGCCGTGACCAGGTGCGCGGTCGTGCCGCTCGCGACGTGGACCGACATGACGGAGGCGGCGGCGAGCGAGGCGAGCGAGAGGGTGCCGATGTTGTAGAGCACGTGGTGGAGCGACGTGCGGCGGGCGCTCCACTCGACGACGGCGACGGTGAGGGCGAGCGGCAGCGCGGCGCGGTAGTCGAACAGCGCGGCGCCGGCGAGCGAGCCGACGGCGCTGACGGAGATCGAGCCCTCCACCTCGGCCAGCTCGAGCGAGAGCGCCTGGCCGCCGCCGACGAGCGCGAGCACGGCGAGGAGGCCGACGTAGTCGGTGCTCGTGCCCCAGACGAGGCCGGCGATGCCGGCGGCGATGCCGACGACGCTGACGGCGGAGACGACGAGCGCGAGGCGCGGCGAGAGCGAGAGGAAGCGCGGCCCGACCATCCCGCCCGGCCGCGGCTGGCGGCGCTCCTCGGCGGTGTCGATCGGCTCGGCGGCGGGCAGCGGCGACATGTGCTCGCCGTCCTCGCGGACGGCCCGCAGCTTCGCGCCGCGCTCGGCCGCGAGCAGCAACGGCTCGGCGCTGGCGCCGAGCACGCGGTTGCGGCCCTGGAGCTTGGCCCGGTAGACGGCGAGGTCGGCCTGGTGGATCAGCTCGTTCGCGTCGGCGCCGTCCTTCGGGAACGACGCGACGCCGATCGACACGGTCGCCCGCACCGGCTCGGCCGCCGTCTCGACCTCGAACTCGCGCTCGGCGACGGCGCGCCGGATCCGCTCCGCGATCTCGAGCGCCTGGTCGGCCGGCGTCTCCGGCAGGAGGATCGAGAACTCCTCGCCGCCGAACCGCGCCGGGACGTCGTAGTGGCGGAGCTGGGAGCGGAAGATCTCGGCGATCCCCTGCAGCACCGCGTCGCCCGCGAGGTGGCCGTAGCTGTTGTTGATGTCGCGGAGCAGATCGAGGTCGGCCATGATCAGCGACATCGGCCGCTCGAACCGCGCTGCGCGCGCGATCTCCGCGGCGAGCGTCGTCGCGAAGTAGCGCGCGTTGTACAGGCCGGTCTTCGGATCGACGCGAGCCTCCGCCTGCAGCTGCGGGACGCTGAGCGAGCGGTGGACGACGACGAGCGGGGCGAGGGCGGCGAAGATCAGCCACGGATTCAGGTGCCAGAACGCGGCGAGCGAGACGCCGAGGACGGCGAGGACGAGGTCGATCGAGAGGCTCTCGACCGAGAAGAGGCCCGTCTCGCGGAACGAGTGGCCGCGGCCGAGCTTGAGGATGACGCCCAGGAGCACGTGGTTGACGGCGACGTACGCCACCGCGGCGGCGAGGCCGGCGACGGCGAAGCGCGCGTCCGGATTCGAGATCGTCGTTCCGGTGTGCTGGAGGATCAGCTCGGCGATGCCCCACATCGCGAGGGCGTTCAGCGTGTAGTTCGAGACGTTGAAGACCGCGATCGGCCACGGGTAGCGCTCCTTCAGCCACTCCGGGACCGTCTGGACGAGTGGGATGAGGACGAGCAGCTCCGGCGGCAGCAGCAGCGCGGCGGCGACGAGGAAGACGACGGAGGTGTGGTACATCATGTTCCGCGGCGACTTGACCGGGAACACCTGGGCCACCGTCGCGGCCGCCGCGAGCAGGGCGAACGCGAGCCAGTCCTCGTGGACGTTCGGCACCTTCAGGTAGAAGCGTCCGGCGGCGGCGATCGTCGCCACGCCGAGGATCAGGAGGTAGACCTGCGCGCTTCTCGGCAGGCCGGCGCGTTCCGCCGTCGGCGGGCCTTCGCGCCCGGCGTGAAGCTCGCCGCCAGGCAGGGTCTCGGGGACGGCGCTCATCGTCGAGGTGTCGGAACGGCGTGGTGACCCGCGCGCGGCGGGTCGTATGGCCGCAGAGCCATGCGCGGAGAGTACGAACCGCCAGGAGCGCGGGCATCCCCCGTTCGGAGCATTCCACGCGGGCCGAAAGCGCCGTGGTTCCAGGGTTCCACGCGGGCGGCGACGCTTCCCGGCAGGTGCCCCGCGCTCCCCGGGTCGGCGGCTACGGCGTCGTGCCCGTCTGGCCGGAGTCGGGGAACGTGAGCCCGAGCGCCGCCTCGGCCTGCGCGATGTCGTCCGGCGAGGCGTCGAGGGTGGACGAATCGACGGTGCCGTCACCGCCGGCGGCGTCCGCCCAGGCCGCGTCTCCCCAGGCTGCGTCGGCCCAGGCGGCGTCGCTCCAGGCCGCGTCGCCCCAGGCGGCGGACGCCCACGCGACGTCGCTCCAGGCCGCGTCCGACCAGGCGGCGTCGTTCCAGGCGGTGTCGGCGAGCGCGGCGGTCTGCCACGAGGCGCTGTCGAACACCGCCGTGCCGTCGGGCCCGGTCGTCACGAACGCGTCGAGACCCGCGTTGGGATTCGGCGGCGTGTCGACGTTGCGCGCGGCGCGAACGTCCAGCTCGCCGGCGCCGAGCGAGCCGGGCGCCGCGGCGGGGGTCGGCTCCGCGGACGACATGAGCGCGCCCTTGATCTCGTCCGGTGTCCAGTCGGGGTGCTGCGCCAGGAGCATCGCCGCCGCGCCCGCCACCATCGGGGCCGCGAACGACGTGCCGCTGAGCTGCATGTATCCGTTCTGCGGATCGACCACATGGTCGGGCCGCTCGACCGCGAGCGCCGCGCCGGTGTCCACGGGCCCGACGATGTAGCGGCCGGGCGCGGAGAGATCCGGCTTCGCAAATCCGTCGGGCGTGTAGCCCCAGGCCGACCACGGCGCGCTCGTGTCGTCGCTCGTCGTCAGCGTGTCCGCCGTGTCCGCGGCGCCGACCGTGATCACGAACGGGTCGTTGCCGGGCGCGAAGGGGACGTCGCTCTCCTGCCCGTCCTGCGCGTAGTTGCCGGACGCGGCCACGACGACGACGCCGTTCAGCCAGAGCTTCTCGACCGCCTGGTCGAGCGGGTCGAAGAAGAGGCTCGCGCGGTTCGTCGCGTGGAGCGAGAAGTTCGCGACGCGGATGTTGTACGTCGAGCGGTTCTGGAGGATCCAGTCGCAGGCGGCGACGATGTCGGCGACGGTCGCCTCGCCCTGGTCGTTCATGACCTTCACGGAGAAGAGGTTCGCCGTCGGCGCGACCCCCGCATACCCCTGCGCGCCGCCCGCCGCGATGCCCGCGACGAACGTCCCGTGGCCGTAGCCGTCCGCCGAGGTGTCCGGCTGAAGGCTCGTCAGGTCGACCTGTCCGAGCAGCCGGCCGCCGAAGTCGCCGCGGCCTCCGTCGACGCCCGAGTCGACGATCGCGATCGTCGGGGCGTCGAGCTGGGCCGCCGACGACGTCCAGTCGGAGGCGGCGCCGATCCCCCACGCCCACTTCTGCGTGTTCGAGTACTGGAGGCCGCCGCCCCAGCCGGTCATCTGCACGGTCTCGTTCGGGACGATCGCCGCGACGTACGGCAGCTTCGCGAGGAACCCGATCTGGAGGCCGGTCAGCGAGGCGTGGAGGCCGTCGATCGCCCGGAACGTCCGGCCGATCTGCGAGCCGCCGATCGTGTTGGCGCCGCGCTGCTGGCCGAGCATGCCGCTGCGCAGGCCGGCGGCGCTGACCCGGGTCTGGCTCGAGTCCTGCGCCTGCTGCACGCCCTCGACGATGACGTCGAAGCGCCGGCGCGGGTTCTGGCGGATGACGCTCGCGAGCGAGTCGGGGATGTAGGCGGTCGTCTGGCCGATCCCGGGGACGTTGAAGCCCCAGTGATGCCGGCCGCCCGGGCCCGCGGTCGCGGTCGCGGCGAGCGTGCACGCGACGACGGCGCCGGCGACGACGGCGCCGGACTTGCGGCCACCGCGGCCCCAGAGCGCGTTCGACCGGGACTCGCCGCGTCCGCCGCGCCCCCAGAGCGCGTTCGCGCGCCCACCGTCTTCGTCAGCTCCCCAGAGCCGCATCCCGTTCCTCCCCTAGCCCGCGTGCTCCGCACCCCTACAGTGCGAGCGCCGCGGTCACGAAATCCGCTCCACCGTAGGCCCCGCCCTCCCGCGATACGTCCCCCGGATGGGTCAGGACGCGTCCCGTCGGGACAAGTTCACTCGTTTGGGGGAGCGGGTCGCCGCGCAGCGCCCTCCCCCGCCTGGCGTACGCTCGGGTCGATGCGCGTGTCCGTTCCTCTGGCCGCCGAGGTCGCCGCCGCCCGCGCGGTCGCGAGCCTGTCGCGTCTCGCCGGCGCCGGCGGCGGGACGACGGTGCCCGGGAAGCTCCTCTCGAAGCTCGACCCGGGCGCGGTCGACCGGCTCGCCGCCCGCCTCCCGGCCGGCGCCGCGGTGCTGTCGGCGACGAACGGGAAGACGACGACGGCGGCGATGGCGGCGGAGATCCTCCGCCCGCGCTGGCGGCTCGCGCACAACAGCTCCGGGGCGAACCTCGTCTCCGGCGTCGCCTCGACGCTCCTCGCCGCGGACGGGGCGGAGCTCGGGCTGTTCGAGGTGGACGAGGCGGCGCTGCCGGAGGTGATGCGGCGGGTGCGCCCGCGCGCCGTCTGCCTCGGCAACCTCTTCCGCGACCAGCTCGACCGCTATGGCGAGCTCGAGCTGCTCGTCGAGCGCTGGCGCGTGGCGGTGGCGAAGCTGCCGGCGGAGACGGCGCTCGTCGTCAACGGCGACGACCCGCCCGTCGGCGACCTCGCGGGCGCGCACGCGCGCTCGACCGTGTTCGGGCTCGACGATCCGTCCGTCTCGCGGCCGGCGCTCCAGCACGCGGCGGACTCGAAGTACTGCATCCGCTGCGGGACGCCCTACGACTACGCCGCGGCGTACGTCGGCCATCTCGGCGACTACCGCTGCCCGCACTGCAGGCACGCGCGGCCGCCGCTCGAGCTGGCGGCGCGGGCGGTCGAGCTGCAGGGGCTCGAGCGGGCGGCGTTCGACCTCGTCGCGCCCGAGGGGACGCGCCGCGTCGAGCTCGCGCTGCCCGGCCTCTACAACGTCTACAACGCCCTCGCCGCCGCGGCGCTCACGCGGGCGCTCGGCGCGTCGCTCGACGAGATTGCCGCCGGACTCGGCCGCTTCAGCGCCGCGTTCGGCCGCTTCGAGCGGATTCCCGTCGGGGACAAGCGGATCCTGCTGCTCCTGATCAAGAACCCCGCGGGGGCGAACGAGGCGATCCGCACGCTCGTCGACGGCGGCGCGCCGCGGCTCGCGGTCGTCGCGCTCAACGACGAGATCGCAGACGGCCGCGACGTGTCCTGGATCTGGGACGTCGACTTCGAGCCCCTGCTCGCGGGTCTCGACCGGCTCGTCGCAAGCGGTGCGCGCGCGGCAGAGCTCGGGCTCCGGTTCACGTACGGCGGGCTCGACGGGGAGGCGATCGAGGTCGAACCGGACCTCGAGCGCGCGCTCGACCGCGGGCTCGAGCTGACGCCCGCGGGCGGCGAGCTCGTCGTCCTCCCGACGTACACCGCGATGCTCGGGCTCCAGCGGATCGTCGCCGCGCGCGGGCTCGCCCTCCCGTACTGGGAGCGCGCCGCATGAGCGTCATCCGCGTCGGGCACCTGTACCCGGACTACCTCAACATCTACGCCGACCGCGGCAACATCGCCGTGCTCGCCGTCCGCGCCGCCCGGCGGGGGCACGAGCTCGAGGTCACCCCGCTCGGGATGGACGACCCGATCGTCCCCGGCACGCACGACCTCTACTACGTCGGCGGCGGCCAGGACCGCGAGCAGTCGCTCGTCGCCGCGAATCTCGCCGCGAAGGCCGAGCCGCTCCGCGAGGCGGTGGGCGACGGCGCCACGCTCCTCGCCGTCTGCGGCGGGTACCAGCTGCTCGGCCGCGGCTACCACGGCCATCACGGCGAGGAGATGCCGGGCGTCGGGCTGTTCCCGCTCGACACGGTCGCCGGCGACCGGCGGATGATCGGGGACGTCCTGCTCGAGTGCGAGCTCGAGCCGGGCCTGCGGCGGACGCTCGCCGGCTTCGAGAACCACGCCGGCCGGACGCGGCTCGACCCGGGCGCCGAGCCGCTCGGCCGCGTCGTCGCGGGCTTCGGCAACGACGGCGAGAGCGGCTTCGAGGGCTGCCGGCTCGGCCGGGCGATCGGCACGTACCTGCACGGGCCGCTCCTTCCACGCAATCCGTGGCTCGCCGACTGGCTGCTGGCACAGGCGCTCGCGCACCGCGCGGGCGGCGAGCCGCCGGAGCTCGCGCCGCTCGGGGACGAGCTCGAGGCGCGGGCGCACGAGGTCTCCGCCGCGCGGGCACGCGCCCGCGGCGGCCGCTAGGAGCCCGCTAGTCCACCCAGAGCCTGCCGAGGTAGACGCCGGGGTCGCCCGGCTGCCAGCGGCGGAGGAAGCGCTGGATCGGCGGGTGGACGACGATCCCGTCGAGCTCGCCGGGCTCGAACAGCCGGTGGCCGCGCACGGCGGCGTCGTGCGAGGTGACCGCCTCGAGCGACCGGCCCGAGAGGTCGCCCGAAAAGATGATGTGGACGACGTGCTTCGACGAGAACGTCCGCTTCGGCGAGATCGAGTCGACGATCGCGATCGGGCCCTCGACGGGGATCTCGTCCTCGATCCCGACCTCCTCGGCGAGCTCGCGGTGGAGCGCGTCGACGAGGCTCTCGCCGGCGTTGACCCCGCCGCCCGGGAGCAGCCAGTACTCCCCGCGGCCGGCCTTCTCATGGCGGATGAGCAGGATCCGGTCCTGCCAGCGCAGGAGCGCCGAGACGCGGATCCGCGGCTCGAGTGCCATCAGTGCGCCGAGCTTCCGAAGCCGCGAACGCCCCGCTCGCTCTCAGGCAGCTCCTCCACCTCGACCGGCTCGACGCCCGGGACGGGGACGACGACGAGCTGGGCGATGCGCATCCCGGGCTCGACGACGAACGGCCGGCGCGCATCGGTGTTGAGCAGGACGACGCGGAGCTCGCCGCGGTAGCCGGAGTCGACGAGGCCCGGCGTGTTCACGATCGTGATCCCGTGCCGGTCGGCGAGACCCGAGCGCGGCTGGACGAAGCCGGCGTAGCCGTCGGGGATGGCGACGGCGAGGCCGGTCGGCACGGTCGCCCGCTCCCCCGGGCCGAGCTCGACGCGCTCGCAGGCGGCGAGGTCGAGACCCGCGTCGCCCGTGTACGCGCGGCTCGGGACGACGGCGTCCTCGCGCAGTCTCCGGATCGGCAGCTCGATCACGCGCCGCTCGAACGGAGGTCGTCCGCTGCGGCGTCCGCGACGAGGTACGACGCGAAGCGCGCGATCTCACGGCGCGGCAGCCGCGCGAGCACGAGCACGCCCTCGCTCGTGTCCTCGCGCGACTCGATCGGCGCGCCGAGCGCGTAGAGCTCGTTCAGCCGTCCGCCCTCGTCGTACGGGAGCAGCAGCCGCACCGGCTCGAACCGCTCCGCGAACCGGTCGGCGATCCGCGCGCGCAGCTCGTCCAGCCCCTCGCCCGTGAGGGCGGAGACCTGGAGCGCGTCGGGGTAGCGGTTGGCGAGCCGCCGCCGGTGCAGCGGATCGACGACGTCGATCTTGTTGAGGACGAGCTCCACGGGCAGGTCGTCGGCCCCGATCTCGTGGAGGACCGCGTCGACCGCGGCGATCATCTCGGCGAGCCGCTCCTCGGAGGCGGAGCCGTCGACGACGTGGAGCACGAGGTCGGCGACGAGCGTCTCCTCGAGCGTCGCCGAGAAGCCCTCGACGAGCTGGTGCGGCAGCCGGCGGATGAAGCCGACGGTGTCGGTGACGAGGTAGCGGCGGCCCTCGTGCTCGAAGCCGCGCGTCGTCGGGTCGAGCGTCTCGAACAGGCGGTTGCGGACCGAGACCTCCGCGTCGGTGAGCGCGTTCAGCAGCGTCGACTTGCCGACGTTCGTGTAGCCGGCGAGCGCGACGGTCGGCGTCTCGGTGCGACGGCGTTCCTTCCGGCGGACGTCGCGCTGGCGGCGCAGCTCGCGGAGGCGGCCCTTGAGGATCGAGACCCGGCGGCGGGCGAGCCGGCGGTCGGTCTCAAGCTGGGACTCGCCGGGGCCGCGCGTGCCGACGCCGCCGCCGAGCCGTTCGAGGTGCTGCCACATGCCGCGCATGCGCGGGAGGTTGTACTCGAGCTGCGCCAGCTCGACCTGGAGCTTGCCCTCGGCGCTGACGGCGTGCTGGGCGAAGATGTCGAGGATCAGCTGCGTGCGGTCGACGACGCGCGCCTGGAGCTCGTTCTCGAGCAGCCGCTGCTGCGGCGGCGAGAGCTCGTCGTCGACGATCAGCACCTCGGCCTCGGCGTCGCCGTATGACTGCTTCAGCTCGTCGAGCTTCCCCTTGCCGACGTAGCTGCGCGCGTCGGGCCGCGGCCGGTGCTGGACGAGCCGCTCGACGGGCTCGACGCCCGCGGTGCGGGCGAGCTCCTCGAGCTCGGCCAGCTCGTCGTCCGGGTCGACGCCCTGGGCGAGCACGGCGAGGACGAGCCCGCGCTCGGGCTCGAGACCCGGCGTGGGATCAGGCCGTCTCGCGGTCATGCGCACGTCATTATGACGCCTGCCGTGCCGACCTCAGATCTCGCCGCGAGAACGCTCCAGCTCGTCGACGTCCCGTCGGAGAGTGGCCGCGAGGGTGAGCTCGTCGCCCTCGTGCGGGGGCTCGTCCCCGGCGCGGCGCTGTACGACGACGGCGAGGTGCTGCTCTACGGCGACCCGGCTGCGCCGGTCGTGCTTGCGGGTCACCTCGACACGGTCCCGGCGCAGGGGAACATTCCGGGCCGGATCGAGGACGGCGTCGTGCACGGGCTCGGGTCGACGGACATGAAGTCCGGGATTGCGGTGATGATCGAGCTCGCGCGGGCGGGCGTGCCGGCGCGCTACCTGTTCTTCACGCGCGAGGAGCTGCCGGTCGCGGAGTCCCCGCTGCCGGCGCTGTTCGCGACACCGCTGCTCGACGGCGTGGGGCTGGCGGTCGTGCTCGAGCCGACGGACTGCATCCTCCATGCGGGGTGCCTCGGGAACGTCGAGGCGCTCGTCCGCTTCCACGGGAGGAGCGCGCACTCGGCTCGGCCGTGGACCGGCGTGAACGCGATCCACGAGCTCGTGCGCGGGCTCGAGTCGGTCGTCGAGCTCGAGCCGCTCGACGTCGAGCTGGACGGGCTCGTCTACCGCGAGGTCGTGAGCGCGGTGCGCGTGCGCGGCGGGATCGCGTCGAACGTCGTCCCGGCGGAGGCGAGCGTCGAGCTGAACTTCCGCTACGCGCCGAACCGCTCGCCGGCCGACGCGGAGCGGCGCCTCGCCGAGCTCGTTCCGCACGGCGACATCGAGGTGCTCAGCAACTCCCCGGCGGCGCCGCCGGGGCTGACGAATCCGCTCGCGGTGCGCCTGCGGGAGCTCGTGCCCGAGGTCGCGCCGAAGCAGGCGTGGACGCCGGTCGCGCAGTTCGCCGAGCAGGGCATCGACGCGATCAACTACGGGCCCGGCGCAACCGCGACGGCGCACACGGTCGACGAGCAGGTGCCGGTCGCGAGCCTCGAGCGCTGCTTCGAGACGCTGCGGGCGTTCCTCCCCGGTACCGTCCGGTCATGCCCGTGAGGATCGCGCCGACGCTCGCCGGGATGGCGACGTATCCGTTTGTCCGCCTCGAGGAGGCGCGGCGGCGGCTCGTCGCGGACGGCGTCGAGGTGATCGACTTCGGCAAGGGCGACCCGAACGAGCCGACCGATCCGATCATCCGCGAGGCGCTCGTCGCCGCAGTGCCGGAGCGGTCGCCGTACCCGCTGGCGCAGGGGCTGCCGGAGCTGCGCGAGGCGGTGGCGGGCTGGTGCGCGCGCCGATTCGGAGTCGAGCTCGACCCGGACACGGAGATCGTGCCGACGTACGGGTCGAAGGAGGCGATCTTCTCGATCGCGCAGGTGCTCCTCGACCCGGCGTCCGAGAAGCGGCTCGTGCTCTGGGGCGAGCCGGCGTACCCGGTCTACGAGCGGGGCGCGCTGTTCGCGGGCGGGGACGTGGGCACGGTGCCGCTCGTGCGCGAGAACGGCTTCGTCCCCGATCTCGACGCCGTCGACGAGGCGACCTGGGCGCGGACGGCGATCGTCTGGGTCAACTATCCGAACAACCCGACCGGTGCGGTCGCGCCGCTGTCGTTCTACGAGCAGCTCGCCGCCCTCGCGGCGCGGCACGACTTCGTCGTCGCCTCGGACGAGGCGTACACCGAGCTGTGGTTCGACGAGCCGCCGCCGTCCGCGTTGCAGGCAACCGACCGGAGTCGCACGATCGTCTTCCAGACGTTGAGCAAGCGCTCATCGATGACCGGCTACCGCTCCGGCTTCGTCGCGGCGCCGCCGGAGGTGATCGCGGCGCTGAAGGCGTACCGACCCACGGTGGGGACGGCGCCGCAGGAGTTCGTCCAGCGCGCGTCCGTCGTCGCGTGGGGCGATGAGCGGCATGTCGAGGAGACGCGGGCACGCTACCGGGCGAAGCGCGACGTGCTGATGCCGGTGCTCGCCGCGCGCGGCTGGGACGTGGTCGCGAGCGGGGCGACCATGTACCTGTGGGTGGCGATCCCGACCGGTGAGACGGGCGAGGAAGTCGCGCTGCGGCTGCTCGAGCACGGCGTGATCATCTCGCCGGGGACGTTCTTCGGTCCGAGCGGCGAGGGGTACGTCCGCTTCGCGCTCGTCCCGACCCTCGACGAGTGCGAGCGGGCCGGCGCGATTCTCGAGGAGCAGCTGTGACGACCGACGAGACGATCGCCGCTCTCGACAGCGGGGAGGTGCGTGTCGCCGAGCGCGTCGACGGCGAATGGCGCGTGAACGAGGAGGCGAAGCAGGCGATCCTCGACTACTTCCGCGAGCGGAGGGTCGAGCCGATCGAGGTCGGCCCGTACGAGTACGTCGACAAGATCCCGTTGAAGCGGAACTACGCGGAGCTCGGCGTGCGCGTCGTGCCGCCCGCGACCGCGCGGTACGGGTCGTTCCTCTCCCGCGGCGTCGTGATGATGCCGAGCTACGTGAACATCGGCGCCTGGGTAGGGCCGAATACGATGATCGACACGTGGGCGACCGTCGGCTCGTGCGCGCAGATCGGCGCGGACGTGCATCTCGCGGGCGGCGTCGGCGTCGGCGGCGTGCTCGAGCCGGTGCAGGCGCGCCCGGTGATCGTCGAGGACGGCGCGTTCATCGGCTCGCGCTGCATCCTCACGGAGGGCGTCGTCATCGGCGAGCGCGCGGTGCTCGCGCCGAACGTCTCGCTCACCGGCTCGGTGCCGGTGATCGACGTGACCGGTCCGGAGCCGGTCGAGCACCGTGGCTACGTCCCGCCGTACTCGGTCGTCGTCCCCGGCACGCGCCCGAAGGAGTTCCCGGCCGGGACGTACCAGCTCGGCTGCGCGCTGATCATCGGCCGGCGCAGCGAGCAGACGGATCTGAAGACGTCGCTCAACGACGTCCTGCGCGAGTACGAGATCGGCGCGTAGCCGCGACTCGAAACGGGGCCACGCGCCGGCCGGCGGCGTCCCAGCCGCACCCCCACCCAAGGGTGGGGGCCGTTCGTCCCGCCGTCCCTCGGAACCGACGATACCGGTGAAGCCGCTACGGCGACCTGTCGGCTTCCTGTCGACTCGCCGGCGGCTCCGTCACGGGCTCGGCGGGACCGGTGAGCCGGGCCCGGCCGCCCTCGAGGGTGACGCGGAGGTCGCCACCCGGGAAGTGGACGAGCACCTCTCCCTCCGGGTGTGTCGCGGCGGCGACCGCGACGGCGCTCGAGCCGGAGGCGGTCGTCTCCCCCACGCCGCGCTCCCACACCCGCGCCGTCACCTCGCCCGGGCCGTCGATGCGGACGACCTGCACGTTGGTTCGCTCCGGGAAGCGAGCGTGCGTCTCCAGCAACGGCCCGATCCGCACGATCTCGGCGGGATCGCCGACGACGACCGCGTGCGGGTTGCCGACCGAGACGGGCGTCAGCTCGATCCCGTCCACGATCTCCGTTTCCCCGACCTCGACCTCGCCGACGTCCGACTCGTAGAGGCCGTCCTCGGTCGTCCGCACGTCGACGACGCGCGGGCCGACGTGGACACGCACCGCACTCGACCCCGTCCGTTCCATCGCCCACGCCGCGGCTATGCGCGTGCCGTTCCCCGACATCTCCGCGTGCGACCCGTCCGGGTTGACGATCGCGATCTCGATGTCGTCGCCCTCGACACCGAGGATCTCGATCACCCCGTCGGTGCCGGACATGTCGACACCGTGCGAGTCGCCCTCATGGACGAGATAGACGTTCCCGTGCGCGTGCCAGCGCGACGATTGCATCGGCGGTCTCCTCCGGCGGTCGGTCGGCTGCGACGATAACCAGCCCCTCGAGGCGGCGCATCCACTTGCGCTGGTATGCGGCATAGCGGCGCGTCCGCACGACGAGCGCGGCAATCGCCTCGTCACGGGGCAGCGTCGCGACCTCGTCGAGCCCCATCGTCTTGCGCGCGGTCGACGAGATCGGCCCGGCCAACGCCCGGCGAACCTCGTCCTGCACCCCGGCATCGAACATCGCGCGCGTCCGTTCCTCGATCCGCCGCTCGAGGACGTGCTTCGGAACCTCGAGCCCGACGAGGAGCGTCGGATGCCGGAGGGCGCCGGCCCAGAGGCGGTCCTCTTCCGGCGCCAGGGACGCGCCCGCCTCGGCCAGCTCCAGCGCGCGGACGACGCGACGCCGGTCGTTCGCGTGCACGATCGCGGCGCCGGCCGGATCGAGCTCGGCCAGGCGCGCGTGCGCCGCCTCGGGGCCCCGCTCGTCGTACAGCCGGGCCCACCGCGCACGCGCGCCCGGCGCCGGCGCGGGCGGGAGCGAAAGCTCGGCGAGGGCGGCGCGGAGGTAGAGGCCGGTGCCGCCGACCACGACCGGCGTGCGGCCGGCGGCGAGGATCTCGTCGATCGCCGCGTGGGCGAGCGGCGCGTATTCCCCCACCGAGGCCTCATGGTCGAGCGGCCAGATGCCGACGAGCCGAGTTGGATGGCTCGTCTGGTTCGTGAGGATCGGGAGGTCGCGGTAGACCTGCATGGCGTCGGCGGAGACGAGCTCGGCGGGAATCTGCGCCGTGACGGCCTCGGCGACGGCGGACTTGCCGCCGGCGGTCGGCCCGAAGATCGCGATCACGGTCATGGGGGCATTCTCGCGGGAGTCGCGACGACCGCGATCGCCCTGGCGGCACTCTGCGCCGTCGCGTCCGCGGCCGGCGTCGACGACGTCGCCGTCCGCCTCAACTCGGTGCATCCGTGGTGGTTCGCCGCGGCCTTCACCGCCGAGGCGGTCGCGTATCTCGGCTATGCGCTCGGCTACCGGGAGGTCGCCCGCGTCGAGCGCGGCCCGGGACTCTCGCACGGCCACGCCGTCGCGGCCGTCGCAGCGGGCTTCGGGCCCTTCGTCGCGCGCGGCGGCTTCGCGCTCGACCTCCACGCGTTCCGGCAGACCGGCATCTCCGAGCGCGAGGCGCGCGTGCGCGTGCTCGGACTCGGAGCGCTCGAGTATGCGGTGCTCGCTCCCGTGACGTGCGTCGCGGCGATCGCGGTGCTCGCTGCCGGCGTGCGGACGCCCTCGGAGGGGTTCACGCTGCCGTGGGCGATCGCCGTCCCGCTCGGCTTCGCCGTCGCCCTTTGGGCGGTCGGGCACCGCCACCGCTTCCACGGGAAGGACGGCTGGCGCGAGCAGCTCGCGCAGGCGCTCGACTCGATTCACGTGCTCCGCTGCCTGTTCGTCCGCCCGCGCCATCTCGCCGGGCCGGTCGGCGCCGGCATCTACTGGCTCGGCGACATCGCCTGCCTCTGGGCCTGCGTCCACGCGTTCTCGGACGCCACGCCGCCGCTGGCGCTGCTCCTGATCGGCTACGCCACCGGGTATGCCCTGACGCGGCGGTCGCTGCCGTTCGGCGGCGTCGGGGTCGTCGAGGTGCTGCTGCCGTTCGCGCTCTCCTGGATGGGGATGCCGCTCGCGGCTGCGGTGCTTGCCGTCTTCGCATATCGCTGCTTCAACCTCTGGCTCCCGATCCTGCCTGCGGCGGTCGGGATGCGGCGCTTGCGCGCAGCGGCCGCGGTCTAGGAGACGACCGCGACGGCGGTCTGCGAGCCGCCGAGCGTCGTCGAGGTCGCGCTCTCGATCGCGACGTCGACGAGCTCGCCGGCACGCGCGCTGCCGGTGAAGTTCACCGTGGTGTTCCGGCGCGTCCGCCCACGGAGCAGGCACGGATCGGTCCGGCTCGGCCCCTCGACGAGGACCTCCTCGACGAGGCCGACGCGCGAGCGGTTGCGGGCGGCGGCGACCTCCTGAACGCGGTCTACGAGCCGCTCGATCCGGTCGCGCTTGATCTCCTCGGGAACCTGCTCGCGCATCGCGGCGGCCTCGGTTCCCGCGCGCGGCGAGTAGACGAAGGTGAAGGCGCCGTCGAAGGCGACCTCCTCCACGACCTCCAGCGTCTCACGGAAGTCATCCTCCGTCTCGCCCGGGAAGCCGACGATGACGTCAGTCGTCAGTGCGAGATCGGGGATCGCCGCGCGCATCTCCGCGGCGAGCGCCACGAAGCGCTCGCGCGAGTACGTCCGGCGCATCGACTTGAGAATCCGCGACGATCCGGACTGCAACGGGAGATGCGCGTGCTCGCAGGCGGCTGCGCACTCCGCCATCGCCGCGATCACGTCACGCCTGAAGTCCTTCGGATGCGGGCTCGTGAAGCGGATGCGCTCGACGCCGTCGATCGCGTCGACCGCTCGCAGCAGCTGCGCGAAGCCCGTGCCGAGATCGCGGCCGTACGAGTTGACGTTCTGGCCGAGGAGCGTGACTTCGCGCACGCCCTGCGCCGCGAGCGCGCCGACCTCGGCGAGGATCTCGCCCGGCCGGCGGGAGACCTCGCGCCCCCGCACGGCCGGCACGATGCAGTAGGAGCAGACCGAGTTGCAGCCCATCGAGATCTGCACCCACGCCTGGAAGACACGCTCCCTGTGCATCGGCAACCGAGCGGCGAACAGCCGCTCCTCGCCGGTGCCGAACACGCCGCGCGCGATGCCGAAACCGCCCGCGCCGAGCCACTCGCCGAGATGCGCGATCGTCCCCGGCCCGAACGCGACGTCGACCTGCGGGTAGAGCGAGAAGAGCAGCTCCCGCTGCGCCTCCGCGTAGCAGCCGCCGACGGCGATGACGAGATCCGGCCGCTCGCGCTTCGCCGCCGCTGCGTCACCCAGGTATGCGGCGAGCTTCGTATCCGGCTTCGCGCGGATCGTGCACGTGTTGAAGACGAGCACGTCCGCCTCCTCGCGGCTCGGCGCCTCGCCGAGGCCGAGCTCCTCGAGCATGCCCTTGATCCGCTCGGAGTCGTGCGCGTTCATCTGGCACCCGAACGTCGTGACGAAGTACCGCCGGTCCATGCGCGGAAGGGTAGCGGCGCAGTCCGCGGCTATTCGTCCGCGAGCGCGAGCAGCGCCGTCACCGTCGTCCAGTTCCGGGCGGTGGCCGGGACGCCGAGGCTCCGGCCGGAGAGCTGTGTCGCCAGCTTCGACCGCCCGACGCCGTCGGGGTGCCACGCGTAGACCTCGCGGCCGGCGACGTGGACCCGCTCCTTCCCGGCGACGGACGCCTCGATCCGCTCCACCGTCGCCGGCGCAAGCTCCCCAGCAAGGAACGTCACCTGGTAGCGCTTCGGATTCACCGCGACCGTGCCGAGCGGGTCACAGCGAACGACGGTGGCGAGCTCGTCGTGCGTGCGCACGAGGACGTCGATGTCGAGACCGACCTCCGCCGCGATCACGCCCTCGCAGGTCCGTGCGACCTCGTCCGCCGACGCCGCGCTCGCGAGGACGACGTTCCCGCTCTGGACGTACGTCCGCACGTCGCCGAATCCCGCCCCGGAGAGCAGCTCGCGCAGCGCGGGCATCGCGATCCGATTCCGCGGCCCGAGGTTCACCCCGCGGAGCAGGACGACGTGCCGCGTCACGCGGCCTGGATGGGCGTGTCCTGCGTCTCGTCCGGGCGGTCGACGATGCCGCCGTGGTTGCGGGCGACGTCGACCGAGCGGCTCTCGCGGATGACCGTCACCTTCACCTGGCCCGGATACTCGAGCCGGTCCTCGATCTCGCGCGCGATCTCGTGCGAGAGCAGCGCGGCCGCGTCGTCGTCGACCTCGCTCGGACGGACGATCACACGGATCTCGCGACCGGCCTGCAGCGCGTAGACCTTGTCGACGCCCGGCTTCGACGCGGCGAGCTCCTCGAGCGACTCGAGCCGCTTGATGTAGTGCTCGAGGCTCTCGCCGCGCGCGCCCGGACGCGACGCCGAGATCGCGTCGGCGGCGATCACGAGCACGGCCTCGACCGTCTGCGGCTGCACCTCGTAGTGGTGCGCCTCGATCGCGTGCACGACGCCCTGCGCCTCGCCGTAGCGCCGGGCGAGCTGCGCGGAGATGAGCGCGTGCGAGCCCTCGACCTCGTGCGTCATCGCCTTGCCGATGTCGTGGAGCATCGCCGCGCGCTTCGCCGTCTTCACGCTCGCGCCGAGCTCGGTCGCCATGATCCCGGCGAGGTGGACGACCTCGAGCGTGTGCTTGAGGACGTTCTGCCCGTAGCTCGTGCGGTAGCGCAGCCGGCCGAGGATCTTCACGAGCTCCTCGTGGAAGGGGCCGCAGTTCGCCTCGAAGACGGCCTGCTCGCCAGCCTGCCGCACCATCTCCTCGATCTCCGCCTTCGACTGGTAGTACGTCTCCTCGATGCGGGCCGGGTGGATGCGGCCGTCCTCGATCAGCTTCGTCAGCGTCATGCGCGCGACCTCGCGGCGGAGGCCGTCGAACGACGAGAGCACGACTGCGTGCGGCGTGTCGTCGATGATGAAGTCGACACCGGTGAGGTGCTCGAGCGCGCGGATGTTGCGGCCTTCGCGGCCGATGATCCGCCCCTTCATGTCGTCGGACGGAAGCTCGATCACCGTCACCGTCGTCTCGGCCGCATGGCTCGCGGCGACGCGCTGCAGCGCGTCGGCGACGAGGTTGCGCGCGCGCCGCTTCGACTCGGCGCGCGCCTCCTCCTCGAGCATGCGCACGCGCCGGCTGAGGTCGTGCCGGACGAGCTCCTCGCCGCGCTCGAGCAGGTGCGCCTTCGCCTCCTGCTGCGTCATCCGTGCGATGCGCTCGAGCTCCGCCTGCTCGGCGAGCTTCGCCTGCTTCATCTCCTCCTGGAGCTGGCGCAGGTGCGTCTCGCGATCGGCCATCCCCTGCTCGCGGCGGGAGATCTCGACGAGCTTCTGCTCGATCTCCTCCTCCTTCGCGAGCACGCGCTCCTCGATCTTCAACACCTGCTGGCGCCGGTCGTTCAGCTCGGCGTCGATGTCGGCGCGGAGCTTCACCGCCTGCTCCCGTGCCTCGATCTGCGCCTCGCGGCGGACGGCCTCGGCCTCGCGCTCCGCGTCCTCGATCAGCTGACGGCGGATGCGCCGGGCCTTGCCGACGCCGGTCGCCCCGAAGACCGACACGGCGAGCAGGGCGACCGCCGCTCCGACGGCGATCCCGATGGCCACTCCGATCCCGATCAGCACGCGCGCGCTCCTCGCTCGGTGGGCTGCCGCCCACCCGGCATCGCCGGCACTGGACTTTCGAGATCGCTCGTTCGGCGCGCCGCTGCGCGCCCGACGCGTCGCCTCGGCCTACCCCGGGCGACGCTCCTGTCCTCTGGTTCTCGAAACGGTTCCGAAGGCTGTTCTCACGAGATCACGACGTTCGAAAAAGTCCGTATGCAGGCAAAATGTCGGGTGAAACGTGGGGGGATCGTACCGCCGTCACCCGTCCTCCGCAAACGGGACACCCACGGCCTCCGCGACCGACTCCACGGCGAAGCCGCGGCCGGCGAGCCAGCGGGCCGTCCTCGGGTCGGGCCGGCCCGGGCCGGCCCCGCGCCGCTCGGCGAGCCGGCAGGCCCGCTCCCGCTCCGGCTCGAGCGCGGCCACGGCGTCAGCGACGTGTCCGGCGGCGATCCCCTGCCGCTCGAGGTCGAACCGGATCGCGGCGTCGCCGTAGCCCCGCTCCGCGAGCGCGCACGCCCGGGTCGCCGCGACGCGGGCGTCGTCGACGATTCCGGCCCGTTCGAGCGCCTCGAGCGCGGCTGTTCCGGCATCCGGCCGCACCGCCCTCCGCGCCAGCCGCTCCTCCAGCGAGCGGCGCGACCGGTCGCCGTGGCGGAGCGCCCGCACGGCGATGCCGACGGCCTCCGCCCGCCGCAGCTCGCGCGCGAGCGTGCGCGCCGTCGCCCGGTCGAGCAGCCGTCCGACGCGGAGCTCCGCGTGGACGACGGCATCCGCCGGGAGAAGCCGCCACGGCGTCCCGTCGAGCTCGACCTCGACCTGCCCCCGCGGCCGCTCGCGCAGCGCGGTGACGACCGCCACGGGCTACTCCGCTTCGGCGCCGTTCGTCGCGGCCGCGGCCGCCTCGGCGACGGCCGCGACGGCCGCCTCCTTCGCCGCCTTCCCGTTCGCCGCCGCCGCCGGCTCGTCCTCCGCCACCGGCAGCAGCCGGGCGGAGACGATCTGGTCCTCCCCCACCTCGATCTGCAGCTGCCGGAGGATCTGCTGCGTGACGTCCGGATGCTCGCGGAGGAACGCGGTCGCGTTCTGCCGCCCCTGGCCGAGCCGCTCGTCGCCGAGGCTGAAGTACGAGCCCGACTTCGAGACGATCTTCCGCTCGAGGCCCGTGTCGAGCACGGTGCCCTCCCAGGAGATGCCGGAGCCGTAGATGATGTCGAACTCGGCCTGCTTGAACGGCGGCGCGACCTTGTTCTTCACGACCTTGACGCGCACGCGGTTGCCGAAGGCCTCGACGCCCTCCTTCAGCGTCTCGATGCGGCGGATGTCGAGCCTCACCGACGCGTAGAACTTCAGTGCGCGGCCGCCCGGGGTCGTCTCCGGGTTGCCGAACATGACGCCGATCTTCTCGCGCAGCTGGTTCGTGAAGAGGCAGATCGTGTCGGTGCGGTTCAGCGTGCCGGCGAGCTTCCGCAGCGCCTGCGACATCAGCCGCGCCTGGAGGCCGACGTGCGAGTCGCCCATCTCGCCCTCGATCTCGGCCTTCGGCGTCAGCGCCGCGACCGAGTCGATGGCGACGACGTCGAGCGCGCCCGAGCGGATCAGCAGCTCGGCGATCTCGAGCGCCTGCTCGCCCGTGTCGGGCTGCGAGACCAGCAGGTTGTCGATGTCGACGCCGATCCGCTTCGCGTACGCCGGGTCCATCGCGTGCTCGGCGTCGATGAAGGCGCAGATGCCGCCGCGCCGCTGCGCCTCGGCGATGACGTGGTAGACGAGCGTCGTCTTGCCCGACGACTCCGGGCCGAAGACCTCGACGATGCGGCCGCGGGGCAGGCCGCCGATCCCGAGCGCGAGGTCGAGCGAGAGCGAGCCCGTCGAGACGGCGCCGATCGACACCGCCGCGCGGTCGCTCATCTTCATGACCGAGCCCTTGCCGAACTGGCGCTCGATCTGGCCGAGCGCAACGTCGAGTGCGTCGTTCTTGTCCACTGGTCAGCCTCCTAGCGCAACCGATTCGAGTACCTCGTACTGCGCCCCGCTCGGTCGCAGCCGTGATAGATAAGCAGCCGCGTCGGACGGAACAAACGTTCCCATGGCCGGCGGCTCGAGCCGGAGCCGCGGCGGCTCCCGGAAGCGGGCGACGGTGAGGTGCGGGAGCCACGGCCGCCGCTCGGGCTCGTAGACGCCGAGCCGCTCCAGGCGCCCGTGGAGATCGCCCGCGAGCGCCGCCGCGCGCCCGGCCTCGTCCTCGAGGACGAGCATCGCGACGCTCCGGGTCTCCCGGTAATCGGACGGGGTGAGACGCAGATCCGCGCGGGCCGCAGCCGCGGCCGCCCGCAGCTCCCGGACGATCCCGTCGAGCTCACGGGCGGGCCGGTGGCCGAGGAAGGCGAGCGTGACGTGGAGCCCGTCGCGCCGGACGAGCCGCACGCCGCGGGCGCCGTCCAGCCGCTCGGCCTGCCAGCGCACGACGCCGTCGAGGACCGGCTCGGGGAGCCGCAGCGCGAGAAAGAGCCGGAGCCGGTCATCCCCGCCCACGCTAGCCGGCGAGGTCATACGACTTCGTCGAGACTTCCCGCCAGCTGCCGCCGAACGAGGTGGAGCGCGCCGACGGTCGAGCGGGCGCGGATGGAGGCGCGGTCGCCGGGGAAGTTGAACTCCCGCCCGCGGCCGCCGTCCGGCCCGTCGACGTGGAGGTAGACGAGCCCGACGGGCTTCTCCTCCGTGCCGCCGTCGGGGCCGGCGATCCCCGTCACGGCCACGGCCACGTCTGCGCCGAGCCGCTCGCGCGCGCCGCGCGCCATCGCCGCCGCCACCTCCGGCGAGACCGCGCCGTGCTCGGCGATCAGCTCCGCCGGCACGCCGAGCTCCGCCTCCTTGACGCCGTTCGCATACGCGACGACGCCGCCGACGAAGACGTCGCTCGCGCCGGGGATCCCCGTCAGCCGCGCGGCGACCATCCCGCCCGTGCACGACTCCGCGGTGGCGAGCGTCAGTCCGCGCGCGCGCACGAGCGCGAGCACGTGCTCCTCGATCGGCCGCTCGTCACGCGAGAAGAGCCAGCGCTCGATCGGCGGCAGCAGCCGCTCGACGAGCGCGTCCGCACGGCCGTCGGCGCCGGGCTCGACGACGAGGTCGACGTGGATCTCGAAGTCCCGTGCACAGATCGTCGCCTCCACCCCGTCGCCGTCGCCGCCCGCCTCCGCGAGCGCGCGGGCGACCGCCGACTCGCTGACGCCGAAGAAGCGGAGCACGCGCCGCCCCGGCGGCTGCGTGCGCGCGAGCAGGGCGCGGAACGCGTCCGTCTCGAGCGCGTTCGGCCAGAGCCGCCGGAGCTCCGACGGCGGGCCGGGCAGGACGACGACGACGCAGCCGGCCGCCTCGAGCAGGAGACCCGGCGCCGTCCCGGCGAGGCCGAGGGAGACCGCGCCCTCCGGCAGCGTCGCCTGCTTCGTCACCCCCGGCGCGAAGTCCGCGTACGGCCGCCGCAGCCGCTCCGCCGCCGCCCGCGAGACGCCCTCGATCTCGCGCTCGAGCTCCTCGTCGACGCGGAGGCCGACGCCGGCCGCCCGCGCCACCATCTCGACGGTGCGGTCGTCGTGCGTCGGGCCGAGGCCGCCGGAGACGAGGCAGGCGTCGGCCTCGAGCCCCTCCCGCAGCGCCGCCTCCAGCTCCTCCGGCGTGTCGCCGACGATCGCGATCCGCGCCGGCTCGAGCCCGAGCCGGAGTGCCTCGCGCGCGAGGAACGGCCCGTTCAGGTCGGTGCGCTCGCCGCGGACGAGCTCGCTGCCCGTGACGACGACGACGGCGCGGGGACGGCTCAACCGTTCGCGAGCGCCGTGCGCGTCGGCGTGACGATCACGCGCAGGTTCCGCCGCGCGGGCAGCGAGACGGCCTTGCCGGCGAGCGCGACGCGGATGCCGCCTGACCGTTTCACGTAGAGCCAGAAGCGCGAGCCGTCGAGCACCTCCTTGTGCCCGGACGGGATCGTCGCCTGGAGGAGGACGGTGCCGGTCGCCGAGTTGCGCCGAACCTCGACGTACGTGCCGCCGTTCACGCCGGTGAGGCGCAGCGTCGTCGGCGCGGGCGGCGACGAGGAGCTGACCGCGGGAGGCGACGACGAGTTGTCGCCGCCGAACTTCCACGCGACGATGACGAGCGCCGTCAGCAGCGCGATCCCGAGCAGCGCGAACAGCACGACGCGCCGCTCGACGCCGCGGTCGCGGCGTCCCCGCGCCGAGGGCGGGCGGCGCACGATCGGCGCCCCGTCCTCGTGCCCGTCGACGACGTAGCGCGAGTTGTACTCGTCGACGTAGAGCTGCCCGTCGAGACCGAGATAGTCGGCGTAGGTGCGGAGGAAGCCCTTGACGTACGGCTGCGCCGGCAGCGTCTCGAAGTGCTCGTCCTCGAGCGCCTTCAGGTACTTCGAGCGGATCTTCGTCCCGAGCTCGACCTGCGCGTAGTCGAGCCCCTGGCGGAGTCGCGCCTCGCGCAGGCTGTTGCCGATCTCGAACATGGCCGCACCATTCTAGGACGGGAATCCGAACTCAGCCGTTCGGCGGCCGGAGCACCGCGAACTGGTCGGTGATCCGGAGCGTGCGCGAGCGGAAACGGTAGAGCGCCGCCGGCCGCCCTCCCCCGCCGCCGTAGTGCCGGTGCTCGCCCGTCGCCTCGAGCAGCCCGCGGCGGACGAGCACGCGCTGGAGGTTCGTCGCGGAGACCGGATGGCCGAGTGCGGCGCTGTAGAGGTCGCGGAGGTCGGCGATCGTGAACGCCGGCGGCGCGAGCGCGAAGCCGAGGTTCGTGTACGAGAGCTTCGCGCGCAGGCGGGCGCGCGCGGCGAGCAGGATCGGCCCGTGGTCGAAGGCGAGCTCCGGCAGCGCGTCGAACGGGTGCCAGCGCGTGTCCTCCGGGACCGCCGGGTCGATCCCCGCGGGGACGAGGCCGAGATACGCGGTGGCGAGCTCGCGGCGGAGCGGGTTCCGGTCCGGGTCGCTCAGCGTCTCCAGCTGCTCGAGGTGCGAGAGGTCGCGGACGTCGACCTTCTGCGCGAGGTGGCGGCGGATCGACTCCTCCAGCGTCTCGTCGGCGGCGAGCTCGCCGCCCGGCAGCGCCCACGCCCCCTTGGCCGGGTCCTGCCCGCGTTGCCAGAGCAGCGCCTGGAGACGTCCGTCGCGCACCTGCAGCACCGCGCCGAGCACGCGGTGCGCCATCGTTTTCGCTCGTGGGTCGGTAACCATGCGGTAGACTCTTGACCAGGTTATCGCCTTTGAGGAGAAAACTCGACACCTTCGATCTCGCGATCGTCGGGGGCGGCGTCGCCGGCCTCTACGCGGCGCTCGCGGCCGCGGAGGAGGCGCGGGTGCTGCTGATCGCCAAGGGCTCGCTCCAGGCGTCGAACAGCTACGCGGCGCAGGGCGGCGTCGCGGCCGCCGTCGGCGCCGACGACGACCCCGCCCTCCACGCGGCCGACACGCTCGCGGCCGGGCGCGGCCTCTGCAGCCCGGCGGCGGTGCGGGTGCTGACCGAGGAGGCGCCTGCCCGGATCGCCGAGCTGCAAGCGCTCGGTGTCGAGTTCGACGACGGGCTCGCGCTCGAGGGCGGCCACTCGCGCCGCCGCGTCGTCCACGCCGGCGGGGCCGAGACCGGACGGCGGATCGCCGACGTCCTCGCCGCGCGCGTGCGCGCACACCCGCGGATCGAGGTCGCCGAGGGCGAGCGGGCGCTGTCGCTCCGGGTCGCCGAGGGGCGCTGCGTCGGGCTCGTCACCGACCGGCGGACCGTGGCCGCGCGGGCGACGCTGCTCGCCACCGGCGGCTACGCGGCGCTCTGGGAGCGGACGACGAACCCGCCCGGCGCGCTCGGCGAGGGGCTGATGCTCGCGTTCCGCGCGGGCGCCGCGCTCGCCGACCTCGAGCTCGTCCAGTTCCATCCGACGGCGCTGCTCGACGACGGCTTCCTGTTGTCGGAGGCGCTGCGCGGCGCCGGCGCGCTGCTCCTCGACGACGACGGCGAGCGTTTCACCGACGAGCTCGCACCCCGCGACGTCGTCGCGCGCGCGATCGCCGCGCGCGAGCGCGCGCAGCTCGACCTGCGCGGGATCGAGCGCGGGCGCTACCCGGCGCTGATCGCGACGCTCGAGCGCGCGGGCTACGACCCGGCGCGCGAGCCGATCCCGGTCGCGCCCGCGTCGCACTACTCGATCGGCGGCATCGTCACGGACCTCGCCGGCGGCGCGACGGTTCCCGGCCTCTACGCGGCCGGCGAGTGCGCCTGCACCGGCGTGCACGGCGCGAACCGGCTTGCCTCCAACTCGCTGCTCGAGTGCCTCGTCTTCGGACGGCGCGCCGCGCTCGCGGCGCTGGGCGAGCCGGCACCGCCGCCGGCCGCGCCGCAGGCTCACGAGCCGGAGCCGCCGGTGACGCCCGAGCTGCGCGCGGCGATGTGGCGCGAGGCGGGCCTGATCCGCAGCGCGGACGGGCTGACGCAGCTTCTCGACGCCCCCGTCCCGCTCGTGCGGCTGATCGCCGAGAGTGCGCTCGCGCGCACGGAGAGCCGCGGCGTCCACTTCCGCGAGGACTTCCCCGGCGAGGACGCGGCGCTCGCCGGCCACTTCGTGCTGCGGCCGGGGGCCGCGCCGGAGCTGGAGCGATGGAGCTGACCGCCGGCGCGATCGAGCGCGTCGCGGAGCTCGCGCTCGCCGAGGACGTCGGCGACGGCGACGTCACGACCGAGGCGATCGTCCCCGACGACCTGCGCTGCCGCGCGCAGCTCCTGCTCGAGGAGCCCGGCATCGTCTGCGGCGTCCACGCCGCCGCTGCGGTGTTCCGCGCGCTCGACCCCGACGTGCACGTCGACGTCCTCCTCGCGGACGGCGCCGTCGTCGCGACGCCGCCCGCCGTGCTCGCCGAGATCGAGGGGCCGGCGCGCGCCGTCCTCACCGCCGAGCGGACGGCGCTCAACCTCCTCGCCCGGCTCTGCGGGATCGCGACGCTGACGCGGCGCTTCGTCGACCTCGTCGAGGGCACCGGCACGACCATCCTCGACACCCGCAAGACGACGCCGGGGCTGCGCGCGCTCGAGAAGTACGCCGTCCGCTGCGGCGGCGGCAGCAACCACCGCGCCGGCCTCTACGACGCCGTGCTCGTGAAGGAGAACCACCTCCGCGTCGCCGGCGGGATCGCCACGGCGGTCGCGCTCGTGCGCGAGCGCGCCGACGACCTCCCGGTCGAGGTCGAGGCGGAGACGCTGGATCAGGTCGGCGAGGCGCTCGATGTCGGCGTCGAGCGCATCCTCCTCGACAACATGTCGCCGGAGGACGTCGCCCGCGCGGTCGCGCTCGTCGCCGGGCGCGCCGCGCTCGAGGCGTCCGGCGGCATCTCCCCCGCCACGGTGCGCGCGTACGCGGAGACGGGCGTCGACTTCATCTCCGTCGGCGCCCTCACGCACGGCGCGCGCTCGCTCCACGTCTCCCTGGAGGTCCTGTGACCACCGCCGCGTTCACCGAGCTGCACGAGGAGGTGCGCGCGCTCGCGCGCGAGCGCGACGCCGTCGTCATTGCGCACAACTATCAGCGCCCCGAGGTGCAGGACGTCGCCGACTACGTCGGCGACTCGCTCGGCCTCTCGCGCCAGGCAGCCGCGACGGACGCGTCCACGATCGTCTTCTGCGGCGTCCACTTCATGGCCGAGACGGCCGCGATCCTCAGCCCGGAGAAGACGGTGCTGCTGCCGGACCTCGGCGCGGGCTGCTCGCTCGCCGCGTCGATCACTGCCGAGCAGCTGCGCGCGTGGAAGGCGGAGCATCCCGGCGCCGTCGTCGTCTCCTACGTGAACACGACCGCCGAGGTGAAGGCGGAGACCGACTACTGCTGCACCTCCGGCAACGCGCAGCAGGTGATCGAGGCGATCCCCCGCGACCGGGAGATCCTGTTCCTGCCGGACCTGTTCCTCGGGCTGTGGCTCGAGCGGGTGACCGGACGGACGCTGACGATCTGGATGGGCGAGTGCCACGTCCACGCCGGGATCCGCCCGGAGGACATCGAGCGCTGGCACCGGGAGGCGCCGGGCGCGGAGCTGCTCGTCCACCCCGAGTGCGGCTGCGCGAGCCAGGCGATGGCGTTCGCCGACGGGCGGACGCAGATCCTCTCGACGGAGAAGATGGTGAACTACGCGCGCACCTCGCCTGCGAAGCGGTTCCTCGTCGCGACGGAGACGGGGATCCTCCACCGCCTCGAGCGCGAGGCGCCCGGCAAGCGGTTCGAGCCCGTGCGCGAGGACGCGGTCTGCCGCTACATGAAGGTGACGACGCTCGAGAAGGTGCGCGACTCGCTGCGCGAGGGCAAGCACCGCATCACCGTCGAGCCGGAGATCGCCGACAAGGCCCGGCTCGCGATCGAGCGCATGGTCGCGATCGGCGGCTAGCGCCCGCGCTCAGCCCTCGAGGCGCAGCAGCAACTCGTAGAAGCCGACCGCGAGCGCGGCGGAGAGCGCGATGCAGATGCCGGCGACGGCGAGGCGGCGGCCCCAGCGCAGGCGCGTCCCGCCACCTGCGCGCTCGAGCGTCGCGCGGATCCGTCCCTGCGCGCCGCGCGCCAGCAGGAGCGCGAGGATCCCGAAGGCGATCGCGACCGGGATCGCCCAGGCGGCGTCGAGGAGCACGATCCGGTGCGCCCGGCGGGCGAGCACGATCGCCGCGGGCACGGCGATCAGCCCGCAGAGCCCGGCGACGAGCGCCAGCGACGCGCGCGGGTTGGAGCGGCTACTGCTTCTGGTACGGCTTGCCATCGGCTGCGGGCGGGACGGTTCGGCCGATCACGCCGCCGACGGCGATCAGCGTCAGGACGTACGGGAGCACGTTGAACAGAGTAGACGCAGAGGCCGAGTACACCTGCAGCCGAAGCGCGATCGCGCTCGAGAGCCCGAAGAGCAGCGCGGCGCCGAAGGCGCCGAACGGGCGCCAGTTCCCGAAGATCATTGCCGCGAGGGCGATGAACCCGCGGCCCGCCGTCATGTTGTCGTTGAAGGCGCCGCCGCCGAACCCGTCCGAGAGGTACACGCCGCCGAGCGCGACGAGGATCCCCGACAGGATCACGCAGCCGTAGCGCACGGCGTAGACGTTGATGCCGACCGTATCGGCCGCGCGCGGGTGCTCGCCGCAGGCGCGGATGCGCAGGCCGATCGGCGTCTTGAAGACGACGATGTACGAGACGATCACGAGCACGAAACCGGCCCAGATCATCAGGTTCAGGTCGCCGATCGCATCGCCGAGGAAGCTCCCGCTCGAGAGACCCGGGATCTTCACGTTCGGGATCGTCGAGACGCCCGTCGGCACGTAGTTGCCGTGGTAGAGCTGGAAGAAGAAGTAGCCGGTGATCCCGAGCGCGAGGAAGTTGATCGCCGTCCCTCCGACGATCTGGTCGGCGCGCAGGTGGATGGCGAAGTACGCGAGCACGAGCGCGAGCACGCCGCCCATGGCGGCGCCGAGGAGGAGCCCGACCACCCAGCTGCCGCCGACGTCCGCGCCGTAGACACCCCAGAACGCTCCCATCAGCATCATCCCCTCGAGGCCGATGTTCACGACACCGCTGCGCTCCGAGAACATGCCCGCGATCGCCCCGAACACGAGCGGAGTCGCGGACGCGAACATCTGCGCGATCAGCGAGCTGTTGAAGACCGCCTCGAGGTTCCCCGTGCTCGAGCGGGTCGCGAGCACGCCGAGGCCGATGCCGACGAGCCCGAGCACGATCGCGCCGATCCCGAGCCGCCGCCGGCCGCGCACCGCCGTCCAGAGGCCGAAGAAGGCGGCGACGAGCCCGACGAGAATCGACCAGACGATCGACCGCGCCTCGATCGGCGGGATCGCGAGGAACGCCGAGAACACGCCGAGGCCGAGCGCGACGTAGCCCGTCGTCGCCGGGTCGCGCAGGCGCCGGCTCGCGGGGTTGTCGAACCGCTCCGTCCAGATCCCGGCGCCGCTCACGCCGCCGCCTCCGCGGTTCCCGCCGGCTTCGCCTTCGGCCGGATCCGCTTGCGCCAGCCCCAGACGGAGAGGATGAGGACGTCGGCGCCGACGAAGAGGACGACGAGCCCCTGGATGATGTACGTGAGGTTGCCGGCGAGGTCGGGCGCGATCACGTTCGAGTTGAGGCCGTGCGTCGTCCCGAACAGGAGCGCGCCGAACAGGAGCGACGCGAGCCCGACGCCGACCGCCGTGTTGCGCCCGAGCAGCGCGACGGCGATGCCGAGGAAGCCGACGGACGAGACCGGGATGTCGGACTGGCCGAAGTGGTAGAGGTAGCCGAGCATGTCGAGCGCCCCGGCGAGGCCGGCGAACGCGCCGGAGATCGCCATCGCGCGGACGAGGTTCTTGCGGACGCTGATCCCGCCGTAGGCCGCCGCGTCGGGGTTGAAGCCGACCGCCCGCACCTCGTAGCCGAGCGTCGTCCGGTTGAGGATCAGCGAGAACACGACGAGCGCCGCGATCGCGACGAAGAAGCCGATGTGGAGCCCCTGCAGCTCCTGCTGCCCCCAGAACACCGGCAGCTTCGCGCTGTCCGCGACGTCGTTCGAGATCGGCACGGTCTTGTTGGCGGCGTTCTGGAGCGGTCCGCCGTCGCCGAACAGCCACTCGCCGACCCAGATCGCGATCCAGTTGAGCATGATCGTCGAGATCACCTCGTGGGCGCCGACGGTCGCCTTCATCACCCCCGCGATCCCCGCCCACGCCGCGCCCGCGAGCGTCGCTCCCACGACCGCGATCAGGATGTGCGGCAGCGGCGCCATCCCCGAGAAGCTCCAGCCGAGCCAGTTCGCGACGTAGAGGCCGATGAAGTACTGGCCCTGGCCGCCGATGTTGAACATGCCGCACCGGAACGCGAACGCGACGGCGAGCCCGCAGAGGATCAGCGTCGTCGTCTGCAGAAGCGTCTGGGAGAGGTTGTACGCCGCGGTGTTCGCGATGTCCGTCGTCGGATGGAAGATCCAGTTCAGCCCGGCGCCGTTGAAGATGTCGCGGTACGCGAGCAGCGGGTTGTGGCCGGTCGCGAGGACGACGAGCCCGCCGATCAGGAACGCGATCAGCGCGGTCAGGACGGGGACGATCAGCCCGCCGGCGCGGTGCTTCACCGCGAGGCGGCCCGCGGCGCTCGCCGCCTCCTCGTCGGGCTGGGCGAGCGGCGGAGTCGGCCGTTCCTCGTCGCTGCCGCTCACGCCGCCTCCGTCGTCTTCCCCGCCCCGAGCATCTCGAGGCCGATCTCGTGCTCGGAGACCTCGCCCGTGTGCTCGCCCACGATCTCGCCCTCGTAGATGACGAGGATCCGGTCCGAGAGCGAGAGGATCTCGTCGAGCTCGAGCGAGACGAGCAGGATCGCCCGGCCCTCGTCGCGCTCGGAGACGAGACGCCGGTGGAGGAACTCGATCGCGCCGACGTCGAGGCCGCGTGTCGGCTGCGCGGCGATCAGCACCTTCGGGTCGCGGTCGACCTCGCGCGCGACGACGACCTTCTGCTGGTTCCCGCCGGAGAGGCCGCCGGCGCGCGTCTCGGGGCCGCCGCCGCGGACGTCGAACTCCTTGATCAGCCGCCGCGCCCGGTCGATCATCCGCGCCGGGAACAGCCAGCCCCACTTCGAGTCCGGCTCCTTCGCGTAGTCGTGGAGCGCGACGTTCTCGCCGATCGAGAACTCGAGCACGAGGCCGCGCCGCTGGCGGTCCTCCGGGATGTGGCCGACGCCGGCGTCGAGCATCGCCCGCGGCGACCGCGCGTGCACGGTGTGCCCGGCGACCGTGATCGAGCCGCCGTCCATCCGGCCGAGGCCGGTGATCGCCTCGATCAGCTCCGTCTGCCCGTTCCCGTCGACGCCGGCGACGCCGACGATCTCGCCTGCGCGGACGTCGAACGAGACGCCGCGCACCATCGGGATCCCGCGCTCGTCGACGACCTCGAGATCCTTCACCGACAACAGCACGTCGCCGACGGTGGCGGGCGGCTTCTCGACCCGCAGCAGCACCTCGCGTCCGACCATCGCGCGGGCGAGCGAGGCCTCGGTGGCGCCCTCGCGCGGCACCGTCTCGATCTTCCGCCCGCGCCGGAGCACGGTGATCCGGTCGGCGATCTCGAGCACCTCGTTCAGCTTGTGGCTGATGAAGATGATCGACTTCCCCTCCGCCTTCAGGCTGCGGATGATCCCGAAGAGCTCTCCCGCCTCCTGCGGCGTCAGCACCGCGGTCGGCTCGTCGAGGATGAGGATGTCGGCGCCGCGGTAGAGCGCCTTGAGGATCTCGACGCGCTGCTCCTGGCCGACCGTGATCGAGCTGACGAGCGCGGCCGGGTCGACGGCGAGGCCGAACTGCTCCGACAGCTCGCGCACGCGCGACTGGGCGGCATCTTCGTCGAGGAAGATCTTGTCGCGCGGCTCGATCCCAAGCACGATGTTCTCCGCCACCGTCATCACCGGGATGAGCATGAAGTGCTGGTGCACCATCCCGATCCCGGCCTGGATCGCGTCGCGCGCCGATCCGAAGCTGACCGGCTTCCCGTGCACGAAGATCTCGCCGGCGTCGTGCCGGTAGAGGCCGTAGAGGATGTTCATCAGCGTCGACTTGCCCGCGCCGTTCTCGCCGAGGAGGGCGTGCACCTCGCCTTGGCGGATGTCGAGGTCGACGTCGTCGTTGGCGAGAACGCCGGGGAACTCCTTGCGGATCCCGCGCATCTCGAGGACGAGCTCGTCGCTCACTGGGATGCGATCCTAAACCAGCAAGACGAGAAGGGCGGGCACCAGGCCCGCCCCTCTCTGCCATCCACCCGCATCCGCTACCCGAGCGCCGACGGGACCTTGAGCGTCCCGGCGATGATCTTCGCCTTGTAGCTGTTCATGAGGGTGATCCACGCGGCGGGCACGGACGGGCTGATCTTGCCGACGCCCACGCCGCCGTTCTTCAGGTTGAACAGCAGGTCCTGGCCGCCCTTGAACTGGCCGGCCTGTGCCTGCTGGATCGCGTCGAACACGCCCGTGTCCACGCGCTTGATGCCGCTCGTGAGGACGCGCTTCGCGTCGTTGTACTGGTCGACGTCGACGCCGATGCCCCAGATCCCCGCGTCGTCGGCCGCCTTCAGCGTGCCGAGGCCGCAGCCGCCCGCGACCTGGAAGAGCACCTTCGCGCCCTGGCCGATCTCGTTCTGCGCGACCGTCTGGCACTTGTCCGTGGCGACGAAGTCGTTCGAGTACTGGATGAGCACCTTCGTCCCCGGCACGGCCTTCGTGGCGCAGTACTTGTAGCCGGCGATCCAGATGTCGACCGGCGGGATCTTGATCCCGCCGACGGCGCCGATGATGTTGCCGCCCTGCTTCTGCGCCATCTTCGCCGCGAGCACGCCGACGAGGCAGCCCGACTCGTTCGCCGCGTAGGTCAGGCCCTCGACGTTCTTGGCGTACGCGGGCAGGACGACGCCCTTCTTGTTCGCGAACGGCGAGGTGTGCACCGTGTAGTCCGTGATCGCGAAGTCCGTGTTCGGGAACTTCTTCGCGTACGTCGCCTCGGTGCCCGCGAGCAGGAAGCCCGCCGCGATCACGAGATTCGCGCCCTTGCGGACGGCAGTGTTGAAGTTCGGCGCGTAGTCGCTCGTCGAGTTGGACTGGAGCGCGAGCGCGGTGATCCCGAACTTCGTCTTGGCGTTGTTCAGGCCCTTCAACTGGTTCTGGTTGAAGCCCTTGTCGGTGAACTTGCCGATATCGCTCACGAGAGCCGCGGTGAACGACGCCTTGTGGGTCGCCGGCTTCTTGGCCCCGCCGAACGCGGTGGATGCCGCAACCGTGCCCACGAGCGCGACCACGCCCGCCAGCGCTATCCATCGAGAAAGCTTCACGTACCCTCCTAGACTCGGTTCGTGCGTGACCCTGACCGGGGTCCGTCTGATCAGACGCCGATCCTAGACCCTTGTTTGTGCGGTTTCTACCGGGTACCGGCGGGCGCCGGTCAGGGGCCGGTTCCGACCCGCGCGAGCCCGGCCTCGTCGATGAGGACGCGCCGCGGCTTCGACCCCTCGTAGCCGCTGACGACCCCACGCCGCTCGAGCATGTCGATCAGCCGGCCGGCCCGGGTGTACCCGACCCGCAGCCGCCGCTGGAGCAGCGAGACGGAGGCCGTCTGGGTCTGGACGACGATCTCGATCGCGCGGTCGAGCAGCGGGTCGTCGTCCGGATCGAACTCCCCGTGCTCGTCGCCGTCGTCGTCGGAGGCGAAGACTTCCGGCAACTCGAGGTAGCCCTCGTCGAGCTCCTGGTCGCGCTGCTTCGTCTGCTCGACGACGAGCGCGATCTCCTCCTCCGACACGTAGGCCCCCTGGACGCGCTGGAGCCGGGAGGTGCCGAGCGGCTTGAACAGCATGTCGCCCTGTCCGAGCAGCGACTCGGCGCCGCCCTGGTCGAGGATGACGCGCGAGTCGGTCTGCGACGAGACGGCGAACGCGATCCGCGACGGGACGTTCGCCTTGATCATCCCGGTGATGACGTCGACGGAGGGCCGCTGCGTCGCGAGCACCAAGTGAATACCGACGGCGCGCGACTTCTGCGCCAGCCGGATGACCGCGTCCTCGACCGCCTGCGGCGCGATCATCATCAGGTCGGCGAGCTCGTCGATGACGACGAGGAGGTACGGCATCGTCTTCTCGCCGCGCTGGCGGAACGCGCGGTTCGCCTCGTTGAGGTTGCGCGCGCGCACCGACGAGAGGCGCTCGTAGCGGCGCTCCATCTCGGCGAGGCAGTTGGCGAGGACGGCGCTCGCCTCCTTCGGGCTCGAGACGACGGGCGTGAGCAGGTGCGGGATCGCCTCGTAGTGGCTGAGCTCGATCCGCTTCGGGTCGATGAGGATCATCCGCACGTCGTCCGGCGTCGCACGCAGCAGCACCGACGTGAGGATCGTGTTGATGCAGCCCGACTTGCCCGAGCCGGTCGTGCCCGCGATCAGGAGGTGCGGCATGCGCGCGAGGTCGGTCCAGACGGCGGCGCCGGAGATGTCCTTGCCGAGCCAGACCGCGAGCGGGCTCGCCGTCGCCGGCAGCTCGTCGTAGATGTCCCCGAGGGTGACGAGGTTCGGCGAGAGGTTCGGCAGCTCGACGCCGACCGCCTGCTTGCCGGGGATCGGCGCGAGGATGCGGATCTCCGTCGTCGCGAGCGCGTACGAGAGGTCGTCCTTCAGCGCGGCGACCTTCGCGACCTTCGTGCCGGGGGCGAGCTGGAGCTCGTAGCGCGTGACGCGCGGGCCTGAGATCTGGCCGACGACGTGTGCCTCCACGCCGAAGTGCGCGAGCGTCTGCACGAGCAGGTCGGCGACGCGCGCCGAGGTCTCCTCCGACGAGGCGGCGGTCTCCGGGGCCGGCCGGAGGACGCCCGGGTCCGGGAGCTGGTACTCGACGTGCTCGGCGGTGACGTCGTCGAACAGCGTCAGGGGGTCCTCGCCGAGCGGCTGTTGCGGGACGAGCGGCGCCGGCTCGGCGTGAACGAGCGGCGAGACCGCGAGCGGGACGTGGCCGGCGTGGTCGCCGACGACGTCGGGGTACGCCTCCTCGCCGTCGACCGGCTTGCGCGTGCGTGACGGGCCGGCGGCGACCGCCGGCGGCTCCGGCCAGTCCTCGAGCGTCGGCTGCGTCCGCCGCGGACGCCGCGCCTTCGCCGCCGCCGTCTTCACGCCGCGTCCGGAGCGGCGGAGGATGGCGCCGAGCGAGGCACCGGTGAGCAGCAGCGCGCCGACGAGCAGGAGCAGCGCGCCGAGGATGGTCGAGCCGGTGGCGCCGAGCGCGAGGCCGACGCCGCCGCCGAGCGCCTGGCCGAGGTAGCCGCCCTGGTCCTTGCCGAGCGCGATCATCAGCCCGAGCGCGAGCACGACGAGGCCGGTCCGGAACGGGCGCACGTCGACGAGCGCGCTGCGCGCGACCATCAGGCAGCCGAGCACGACGAGCAGCGTCGGCAGGACCCAGGTCGCCTTGCCGACGACGGCGTCGAGCCCGTCGGCGAGGGCCCCGCCGACGTAGCCGCCGTTCCAGCCGAAGTAGACGACGCTCGCGAGGAACGCGCCCAGCGCGACGATCCCGAGCCCCCAGAGCTCGGGGTGCCGGAAGGCCCGCGACGTCCTCCCGGCCGTCTTTCGCTTCGGGCGCAGCTTGCTCGTGCGCTTGGTGCGCGCCATGCGGGACTGTTCGCCCGCGCCGCGGCCGATCCTGCTAGGGCGCGGCGGTCGCCTCGAGCAGCCGCCAGCGGCCGTGGTAGCCGTCGCGGACGGCGGTGACGAAGATGCCGAGCCGGTCGCGCGCCTTCGTCTTCGGCGCGATCGAGTACGCGATCACCATCAGCTGGTGCAGCCGCCGGTCGCGCCGGTCGAACGCGGGCCGCGGCCAGAGCCGGAACGCCTGCATCTGCCCGCCGACGGTGCTGACCCAGTAGCGGGCGACCTCCTCCGGCGTCGTGAACGACGGACGCGCGAGCGTGCCGCGCGCGAACACGCGCAACAGCCACCTGTCGGAGCGGAAGACCTGGCCGCCGCGCGCGACGCGGAGCTCGATCGGGTAGATGCCGCGGAACTCCGGCAGCGGGAGCGTGCCGCGCCACGTGTCGCCGACGCGCGTCAACTTCGTCCACGGCAGCGCCCTGCCGAGCGCCGTCGAGCTGCCGATGAGATGGACCTCGAGCGTCGGCGCCACGACGCCGGTGACGGTCACGGACGCACTGTGACGCAGCATGACGACGGACGGATGCAAGGTGACGTGCGGGTTCGCGATCGACAGGACCGCAGAGGCGATGAGAGGCGCGACCACCGCTCACAGCGTTGCACAGAAACCAGACGGTCGCCGCGAAGTTCACTCGTTCGGACACGAAGTGGACATGACCTTCCTCCCACCGGTCAAGACCGCTTCGTCCGCACCTCCGCGCAGAGCATCCCGAAGTACGTCGGCGCCGCGTGCGCGAGCAGGTCGACGCTCGCGCCGTCGCCGACCGCGCCCTGCAGCACGAGCAGCTGCCACAGCGAGTCCGCCTTCGCAGCGTCGACGAGCCGGCCCAGCGGCGTGAAGTCGAGCCGGCCGGATGCGAGGATCTCCCGGAGCAGGCCGTCGTATCCCGCCGCCGCGGGGTCGAAGCCGTACGGCCCGTCGGGATCGTGCGCGTGCCCGTGGTCGGCGCTCGCGATGAGCGCGACGCGACGGGTGCCGGTGGCGCGCGCGATCGCCGCACCCGCGCGCACGTGCTCCGCGAGCGTGCGGTCGCGTGCGGGGCCGACGACGACGATTCGCTCGGCCGCCATGAACGCGAGCAGGATCTCGGTCCCCCAGTCCATCGGCAGCTCTGCCTCGACCGGATCGTTGCCGCCGTACGAGACGCCGAGCGCCGGAATCCCGTCGGCGCGCAGCGCTGCGAGCACCGCGTCCGCGAGGGTGCGGTCGGTCGCGATCTCCCCCACCCGGCCCGCGATCACCACCCCGAGGTGGCCCTCGACGTGGACGCTGTGCGGCGTGACGACGACCGTCGTCTCCGGCGCAGCCTCGTCGAAGCGGCGGCCGAGCTCCTCCATCGCGGCGCGCAGCTCCCGAACGCCGTCGACCTCGCCGTCGAGGTCGCCGTGTGGAGCGATCGCGGCGAAGACGATCACGGCAGCGACGCGACCCGCTCGACGAGCAGGTCGAGGAAACGATTCGCGTCGACGTCGATCCCGACGTCTGCGTTGCGCGGTGCGTCGAGGACGTGCCAGCGGTCGACGACCGTGCGGCCGTCGCAGAAGCGCGACCGCGTCTCGATCTCGACGTTGCAGCGCAGCGTCTCGACGAGCGTCGGGTCGATCACGTGCGCGACCGCCATCGCGTCGTGGATCGGCGCGCCGTCGAACCGGTAGCGCCGCCGGTGGAACTCGAGGAAGAAGTCGGCGAGCTCGGCGACGGCGCGTCCCGCGGCACCGGTGGCGCGCAGCCGCTCCGCGTGCGCCGGCGTGAACAGCGCCCGGTGGGTGACGTCGAGCCCGATCATCGTCACGTCGATGCCGCTGCCGAAGACGAGCGCCGCCGCCTCCGGGTCGACGAACGCGTTGAACTCGGCCGCCGGGGTGACGTTGCCCTCGGCGATCGCGCCGCCCATCCAGACGATCCGGTCGAGCCGGTCGCGCACCTCGGGGTGGCGCTGGAGGAGGAGCGCGACGTTCGTCAGCGGCCCGGTCGGGACGAGGACGACACCGGGCTCGATCAGCTCCGCGAGCAGCTCTGTCGCGTGCGCGTCGACGGGACGCGCCGACGGCTCCGGGAGATCGGGGCCGTCGAGCCCGCTCTCGCCGTGGACGTTCGCCGCGGTGCGCAGCGTGCGCTCGAACGGGCGGTCGGCGCCGGCGGCGACCGGGACGTCGGCGCGCCCGGCGAGCTCGAGCACCTTCAGCGCGTTCCGCGTCGTCTTCTCCAGCGTCTGGTTGCCGGCGACGGTGGTCACGCCCCGCAGCTCCACCTCGGGCGAGGCGAGCGCGAGCAGGATCGCGATCGCGTCGTCGTGGCCGGGGTCGCAGTCGATCAGGATCGGGATCGCCACCGCCCCATCCTCTTCTAGTCGCCGCCACGCACGTCGCCGAGCGTGCGCGCAGCGAGCTCGACCTCGGAGAACTCGGCGACGCAGCCGCCTCCGGTCGGCGACTGCGCGAGGACACCTGCCGCGAGCGGGCCCGGCCCGAGGGTGAAATGGCGGATCAGCTCCCAGCGGTCGCCGCTCCGGAGGTGGAATGCGCACGCCTCGCCGGCGCGCGCGACGCGCAGGCGGGCCGCCGCCTCCGGGAGCGCGACCGAGTTGCAGTCGTCGGAGGTCCCGCGCGTGACGACGGAGACGACCGTCGGCCGGCCCTCCTGCGAGAGCTCGAGCGCGAGCTTCGCCCACGTCGTCTCGTCGCGCCAGAGCAGAAGCGCGCCGGCGTCGAACGTCGAGCGGAGCTCGGCACGCACGGTCGCGGCGAGCGTGAAGTCGCCGTCGGTGTCGACGACGAGCGCCCGAGCGTTCAGCGCCGGCGGCCCGCCCGCAGGCGACACGAACAGGTCGGTGCGCGCGCCGCCGTCGACGGTGACGACTCCGTGAAGCTCCCGGACCAGCTCGACGGTCACAGCAGCGCGTCCACCTCCTCGGTGCTCGGCAGCGACGTCTGCGCCCCGAAGCGCGACGCGGCGAGCGCGCCTGCGGCACACGCGCGCCGCAGCGCCTCCTCGTACGGGCGCTCCTCGAGCAGCGAGACGACGAGGCACGCCGTGAACGCGTCGCCCGCGGCGGTGCCGTCGACCGCGTCGACCGGCGGCGGCACGGCGCGGGAGACCTCCTCCCCGTCCTCGAGCAGCACCGCGCCCTCGGCGCCGAGCGTCACGGCGACGAGACCGGCCTGCGACGGCAGCGCGTCGAGCTCGTAGCGGTTGACGATCGTGACGTCGGCGACGGGAACGGGACCCGTCGGTGCGGGCGCGGCGTTGAGGAAGAACCGTCCGGGCGCGGAGAGCGCCGCGTGCTCGACCGTCTCGATCGGAATCTCGAGCTGGCAGAGGACGCCGTCGGCGTCGCCGACGACGACGTCCTCCGGATGTAGCTCGTGGTTCGCGCCCGGCGCGACGACGATCGTGTTCTCGCCGGCCGCGTCGACGGCGATGAGCGCGACGCCCGTGACACCGCGCCGCGCCAGCTCGAGCGCGACGCCCGCGCGTTCCAGCTCGGCCAGCGCCTCCCGCGCGAACTCGTCCGCGCCGACGCAGGCGGCGAGCGTCACCTCGGCGCCGAGCCGCGCCGCCGCCACCGCCTGGTTCGCGCCCTTGCCGCCGGGGATGCGCGTGAACGTCGCGCCGGTGACCGTCTCGCCCGGCCGCGGCAGCCGCTCGACCCGCGCGACGAGGTCGAGGTTGACCGAGCCGACGACGGTGAGCCGCGGCCGCGCCAATCAGGCGACCGCGAGGGCGCGGAGGTCGTCGAGCGCGCGGCCGAGCAGGTTCTCGCGCAGATCGAAGAGCCCGGCCCAGAGCGAGCCCGGATCCGGCGCCGCCTCGATCCGGGCCGCGGCCGTCAGCCCCTCGAGCGCGCGCACGAGCACCGCGAGCTCGAGGTACGCCTGCGCCACGCGCTCCGCGGATACGCGCACGCCCGCGCGCGCGAGCACCGGCCCCCAGTCGAGCAGCTCCGCCGCGCCCGGGCCGCCGTACCAGGCGCGGCCCTCGGCGGTGTCCGCCTCGAGCTCGAGCAGGTACCGCTTCAGCGGCTCCTCGAGCCCGGTCAGCGCCGTCTCCACCCGGTCGGCGGCGCGGCGCAGCGCCGCCTGGCGCCCGCCGGCCGTCGGCGGCTGGGCGTCGCCGCGCCGCCAGCGCTCCAGCAGCCGGCAGAAGGCGAGCGCGGACGTCTCGCAGGCCCGCAGCTGGCGGACGAGCGGCGACGCCGTCCGGTCGTCGACCGCCTGCTCCTCGATCACGTCGGCCCAGGTCGGCGCGCGCGAGAGCCGCGGCATCAGATCTCCACGATCACGGGCAGGATCATCGGCCGGCGGCGCGTGCGGTCGTAGACGACGCTGCCGAGCGCGTCGTGCACGTGCTCCTGGATCAGCTTGACCTCGATGACCCCGTCTTCGAGCAGCTCCTCCAGCACCTCGCGCGCCTCTTCGCGCAGCTCGTCGAGCAGGGGCTCCGCCGCCTCGCCGAACCCGCGCGCGATCAGCTCCGGGGGCGCCGTCAGCGCACCGCCGTTCGACGCCGCGAGCGTCGCGACGACGATGAGCACGCCGTCCTCGGCGAGCCGCCGCCGGTCGCGGAGCGCGACGTCGTGGACGTCGCCGACGCCGAGCCCGTCGACGAAGGTGACGCCGGACTCGACGTGGTCGACGATGCGCGCGCCGTGCTCCTGCGACAGCTCGACGACGCTGCCGTTCTCGGCGAGCACGATGCTCTCCTCGGGGATCCCGCCCTCGCGGGCGAGCTGTGCGTGCGCGGCGAGCATGCGGAACTCGCCGTGCACCGGCATCACCGCGCGCGGCCGGAGCAACCCGAGGATCGTGCGCAACTCCTCCGCGCGGCCGTGACCGGAGACGTGCACCGGCGCGTTGTCCTCGTGGAGCACCTCCGCCCCGGACTTCGCGAGCCGGTTGATCGCGTCGTGGACCCGCAGCTCGTTCCCGGGGATCGGCTTCGCCGAGATGATCACCGTGTCGCCGCGCTCGATGTGCACCGAGGGATGGTCGTCGTACGCGATCCGCGTCATCGCCGACATCGGCTCGCCCTGGCTGCCCGTGCACATGATCAGCTGCTCGTGCGGCGGCAGCTCGGCGAGCTCCTGCGGGCGCATGATCATCTCCTCGGGAACCTCCATGTAGCCGAGGTTGCGCGCGATGTTCGCGTTCTTGCGCATCGAGCGGCCGACGAACGCGACCTTGCGGCCGGACTCGATCGCGACGTCGACCGCCTGCTGCATGCGGTGCACGTTCGAGGCGAACGAGGTGACGAGAACGCGCCCGGTCCGGCGCGGGATGATCTGGCGGAATGCCTCGCCGACGACGCGCTCCGACTGCGTGAACCCGGGGCGCTCCGCGTTCGTCGAGTCGCCGAGGAGCAGGTCGACGCCGCGGTTGCCGACCTCGGCGAGCTTGCCGACGTCGGTGCGCTGCCCGTCGACCGGCGTGTGGTCGAGCTTGTAGTCGCCCGTGTGGACGACGCGCCCGCCCGGCGTCTCCAGCACGACGGCGACCGCGTCCGGGATCGAGTGCGCCATCCGGACGAGCTCGATCCGGAACGGGCCGAGCTCGAGCGGCTCGTCGTCCGGCGCCATCTCCCGGAGCTCCGCCTCGCGCAGGAGGCCGTGCTCGTCGAGCTTCGACTTGACGAGCCCGAGCGTCAGCCGCGTGGCGACGACGATCGGCACGCGCACCTCGCGCATCAGGTACGGCAGCCCGCCGACGTGGTCCTCGTGGCCGTGCGTGAGGACGACGCCGCGCACCATCTCCTCCCTGTCCTTCAGATAGGAGACGTCGCAGAGGACGAGGTCGACGCCCAGGTGCTCGTCGCGCGGGAACGCGAGGCCGGCGTCGACGACGACGATCGACCCCTCCGCCTCGTAGACGGTCATGTTCTTCCCGACCTCGCCGAGCCCGCCGAGCGGGATGATCCGGCACACGCCCATACAGCGAGTCTAGTCCCGAACTACGCCGATGCCGGCTCCAGGACGCCGCCGCGGACGAGGCACGCGCGGATCTGCTCGAGCTCCTCGTCCGTCGGCTCGACCATCGGCAGGCGGTAACCGCCGACCTGATGGCCGAGCAGGTTGAGCGCCGCCTTGATCGGGATCGGGTTCGTCTGGATCCTCAGCAGGTCGTATGCCGGCCGCATCTCGTCGTTCAGCGCACAAGCGCCGTCGACGTCGCCGTCCATGAACCGGCGCACCATCTCCCTCGTCTGCGGGCCCCAGACGTGCGTGTGCACGCAGATCCCGCCGAGGCCGCCCAGCTGGAGGAACGGGAAGATGAGCACGTCGTCGCCGGCGTAGAGATCGAGCCGGGTCTCCTGCGCGATGAACCGTGCCTCGTCGAGGTCGTCGTGCGCCTGCTTCACGGCCGCGACGTTCTCGATCTCGTCCGCGAGCTGCGCGATCGTCGCGGTTTCGATCTTGACGACGACGCGGCTCGGGATGTTGTAGACGACGACGGGCTTGTCCGTCACCGCCGCGATCTCCTGGAAGTGGCGGACGATCGCCCGCTGCGGAGGCTTGTTGTAGTACGGCGTGACGGCGAGGAAGCCGTCGACGCCGAGGTCGTGCGCGTGCGCGGTCAGGTGAGCGGAGTGGAGCGTGTCGTAGGTGCCGGTGCCGGCGACGACGGTGGCGCGGTCGCCGACGGCGTCCACCGCGGCCGCGAACAGCTCGAGCTTCTCGTCGTCCGACAGCGTCGGCGACTCCCCCGTGGTGCCGGCGACGACGAGCCCGTCCGAGCCGTGCTCGACGAGGAAGCCGGCGAGCTCGCGGAACGCGTCCAGGTCGACGGACCCGTCCGCGCGGAACGGCGTCACGATCGCCGTCAGCACCTGGCCGAGCATGCGGGGATTCTACGGGCTCGCCGCCGCTCCGGTCGGCTACGGGATGCGGTCGGCCTTCCGCAAGCACGCGAGGACCTTCACCGGCGCGGTGTACGTCTCCACACAGTCCTGCTGCGCTCCGACCATCGCCGGGAGCGCCCTCCGTGCGACGACGGTTCCGCCACGGATGAGCTCGATCCGCCGCCACGACCGCTTCCCGAGCTCGAGCATGACGATGCGGCTCCCGGTCCCGGCCAGAAGCGGGCCACGAAGCGGAACCGTCTTCACCGCTCCTCCGCCGACGGTGATGCGGAGAGCGGTCGCCCTTTCGTCAGCCGAGCCGACGAGCGTGAAGCCGAGGCGGCTGTACCAGTCCTCGAGGCAGAGCAGGCGGCACGGCCGGGTCGCGTCTCCCCATGTGCCCGCGACCCCGGAGGAGCGCGCCGCCGGAGCCATGCACGGTCCGAACGGATCCCCGAGCCCGAACGGCTCGTCGAGCCTGCCGGCGTCGACGTGTGCGGGGATCATGCAGACGCGCCCGTCGGTCGCCTTCCAGGCGACGAGCAGCTCACGATCGCCGCGCGCGAGCGGAAGCTCCGAAACGACGCCGGGCGCCTGGCCCTTGGCCGGCGCGAGCTCTCGCAGCAGGCGGCGGGTCTCCCGCATGTACACGGCAGAGTCCCCCGGGCTGCACGGCTCGATCGACCCGGCCGCGAACACGGACGCCGGGACGCACCCACGTCTCGGCGCGGTCACGGCGCGCGGATCGAGCAGCGTGGCGAGCTGCCGGCTGACGTCTCTCGGCGGCACCCGTCCCATGCGGTGCACCGACCCGCCGCATCCGGCGAGCAGCAGCACGGCGGCGGCGGCATAGGCGACGTGCCTCACCGAAGCACCGTACGCGCGGGCCTTCGCCGCGGCATCCCCCGTCCGGGACGGAGCCGCGGAGGCTCCGCCCCGGACGAGACGGGCCTACTTGAGGTTGTTCGCCTTCAGGAACCCGGCCGCGACCGCCGCGGGCGAGTTCTTGTCGACCGCGACCGCCTTGTTCATCGCGATCATCGCCTGGAGCGTCAGCTTCGCCGACACCGCGTTCACGACCTTCGCGAGGTTCGGGCCGGCCGCGGAGAGCAGCTTCTGCGAGACGACCGGCGCGACGTTCTGGAACCCGAAGATGTGCTTCGTGTCCTGGAGCACCGTGTACTTCGTCCCCGCGAGCTGCGGGTCGGTCGAGAACACGTCGCCCGCCGTGATCTTGCCCTCGTCGAGCAGCGTGTAGACGCTGATCGACGCGAGCTGGACGAACTTCGCCTGCGTCAGCCCGTAGATCTGCTTCAGGCCGAGCAGGCACGTGATCCGCTTGTCGCACTCGGGATAGCCGGCGAACGTGAACGACTTCACCTTCTTCATGTCGCCGATCGTCGTGACGCCGAGCTTCTTCGCGGTCGACGTCAGCATCCCGAACGAGTCGGTGTCGTAGAACGGCGTCGCATTCAGCAGCGTCAGGCCGCGCGTCTGCTCGAACTTCTTCGCCGCGGCGTACGTCGCAGCGGCGGTCTTCGGCGAGGTCTGCTTCGCGAGGTCGAGGACGATGACACCGGTGTACTCCGGGTAGAAGTTGATCTTCCCGCTCGTGATCGCCGTGTCGATCAGCTCCGAGCTGCCGATGTTCTCCTTGTAGGAGACCTTGAAGCCGGCGCCCTCGAGCGCCTGCTTGTACAGCTGTCCGAGCACGTACTCCTCGGTGAAGTTCTTCGTGCCGATGACGATCGTCGGCGCGGTCGCCGGCTTGGACGTGGCGGCCGTGGAGCCGGCCGCCGCGATCAGGCCGATGAGAAGCGCGACCCCGAGCGAGACGGCGTAGGCGGCCTTCGCGGCGCGCCTCGTGTGCTTGCGGAACATCCTCCCTCCTCTCTGCGGGTTGAGCCCTTGACCTTACGCACCGGAGGCATGTCTGGGCGACACCGCACGGTGCAGCAGGCCGAGCAGGAGCGCCGCGGTGAAGGCGAGCAGAGAAACGCACAACGATGCTCCGACGACGCCGTCGAGCCCGTACGTCGCCTGGTTGACGATCACGTCGCCGAGCCCGTGTCCGCCCGCGATCGAGGCGATCGTCGCCGTCGCGATCACGAAGATGGTCGCGATCCGGATGCCGGCGATCACGAGCGGCATGCCCAGGGGGAGCTCGACCTGCGTCAGCACCTGGCGCTCGCTCAGTCCCATCCCGCGCGCGGCCTCGACGACGTCGGGGTCGACGCCGTCGACCGCGAAGTACGCGTTCGTGAGGATCGGCGGCACGGCGAGCACGACGAGAGCCGCGGTGTTGTTCCAGAAACCGAGCCCGAAGATCACGAGCCCGAACGCGATCAGCACGAGGCTCGGCAGCGCGCGGCCGACATTCGAGACGCTCGCGGCGAAGAACAGCCCGCGGTGCCGGTGCCCGAGCCAGAGGCCGAGCGGGAGCGCGAGCACGAGCGCGATCCCGATCGCGGCGAACGAGAGCTCCAGCTGCTGGCCGGCGAGGTGCAGCAGGAAGCCGATGTTGTCGACGATGAAACGGAGCGCCTCGACGAACGTCCCCGGCTGGAACTGGGCCGCGAGCGTCATGCGTGCCGCACCCGCCTCGTCCACGGCGTGAGCGCGCGCTCCAGCAGGTGCAGCAGCGCGTCCGCCGTCAGCGCGAGCGCGACCGCGAGCGCGCCCGCGGCGAAGATCTCCGTCTTGAAGACGTCCTGGCGCAGCGCGATGAAGATCGGGTAGCCGAGCCCCTGCGGGAGGATGGTGGCCGCGACGGTGGCGATCGAGATCGTCGAGACGGTCGCGATCCGCACGCCCGCCATGATCGTCGGCGTCGCGAGCGGCAGCTCGACCTGCAGGAACGTCTGCGTGCGGGTGAAGCCCGCGCCGCGCGCCGACTCGATCACCTCCGCCGGCACCGCGCGCAGCCCCTCGATCATGTTCCGGTAGAGGACGAGCAGCGTGTACGAGACGAGCGCGATCTCGACGGTCAGCGTCGTCAGGCCCGTGAACGGGACGAGCAGCTGGAAGAGCGCGAGGCTCGGGATCGTGTAGAGGAAGTCGGCCCAGTAGCCGATCGGCGCATCCAGCACGCGGTAGCGCAGGCCGACGAGCGCGAGCAGGAACGCGATCGCGAACCCGATCGCGACCGCGATCAGCGCGAGCTCGATGTGCTGGACGAGCGCCGGCTGGAGCGTGTCGTGCCAGTGCTCGCGCACCCAGTCGGTGCAGAAGGTCCCGTTGTTCACCTCGCACGGGCTGCCCTGCGTGAAGTTCGGGATGACCGGTCCGGCGGCGACGATCACCGGAGCAGGTCCTCGCGCGAGACCGCGCCCGTCGGCGTGCCGTCCGCCCGCACGACGAGGAGGTAGTCCGACTTCTCCGCGACGAGCCGTGCGAGCGCGTCGCGCAGCGTCGTGTCCTCGCGCACGCGCGGCGCGCCGTCGGCCTCGGCGATCGGCCGCAGGTCGAGCTCGGACAGCCGCCGCAGCGCGAGCGCCTTGAGCGAGCGGTCGACGCCGACGAACTGCGCGACGAACTCGTCGGCCGGACGGTCGAGAATCGCCTCCGGCGTGTCGTACTGGGCGAGGCGCCCGCCCTCGCGGAGGATCGCGATCCGGTCGCCGATCTTGATCGCCTCGTCGATGTCGTGCGTGACGAAGACGACGGTCTTCCGCAGCTCGCGCTGGAGCCGCAGGAACTCGTCCTGGAGGCGTGTGCGGACGATCGGGTCGATCGCGCCGAACGGCTCGTCCATCAGCATCAGCGGCGGGTTCGCCGCGAGCGCGCGGGCGAGGCCGACGCGCTGGCGCTGGCCGCCGGAGAGCTCCGCCGGGTAGCGCTTCGCGTCCCCCGGCTCGAGCCCGACGAGGTCGAGCAGCTCCTCCGTGCGCAGCGCGATCCGCTGCTTCGGCCAGCCGAGCAGGCGCGGCACCGTGCCGATGTTCGCGCCGACCGTCATGTGCGGGAAGAGGCCGACCTGCTGGATGACGTAGCCGATGCCGCGGCGCAGCCTCGTCAGGTCCTGCTCCATCACGCTCGTGCCGTCGATCCGGATGTCGCCGCTCGTGAGCGGGATCAACCGGTTGACGAGCTTCAGCGCGGTCGTCTTGCCGCCGCCGGACGGGCCGACGAGGACGCAGATCTCCCCGGCCGGGACGACGAGCGAGAGGTGGTCGACCGCCGCTTCTCCGCGTCCCTCGTACAGCTTCGTCGCTTCGTCGAAGACGAGCTCGGCGGCTTGCGTCGCCATGCGGGAATCATCCCTGACTCCGTCCGGGCTACGGGCCGGTGGTGGTCACCGCCGGAGTCACGGGGAACGCGCCGCTCGTCTCGAGGCACGCCTGGAAGGCGTCCTGCCATGCCTTCACCGCCGGGGACTCCGAGGTCGGGGGCGACGTCGCGGCCGGCGCCGGCGCCGGCATCGGGCCCGCCTTGCGCTGGCACTCCTCGCCTGCGACCTCCGCCGCCGGCATCGCCGTCTCGGCGACGACGTCGCCTCCCCGTACGAGCGCGAGCCTCCGCCAGTCCTGTCCGCCGAGGTCGAGCAGGAAGACGCGCCGGTCGCCGTCGAGGACGGGGCCCGAGAGCGGGTACTCCATCGTCGAGCCGTCGGCGGTCGTGACGTCGAGCGCATCGGCGTCGGCCGGGACCGTTCCGCTCAGCACCCAGTCGTCGGCCGAGACGACGCCCGAGCCGTCCGACGCGAGGCAGATCGCGGCGCACTGTGCCTGCTGAGGCGCGACGCACGCGCCGCCCAAGCCTCCTCCGCCGCCGCCTGCGTGCGTGATGCTCGTGTACGTGCAGAGCCGGCCGGCGTCGTTGTGCCAGTCCACGAACAGCGCCTCGCCGCCGTCGGCGAGCGGCAGTCGCGCGACGACGCGGGGCGTCGAATCGGCGGCCGGCTCGAGCGCTCGGCGCTGCGCCTCGAGCTGCGCGCTCGCCTCCGCGAGCTGCGCCGGAGTCGGGGCGCTCGTGGTCGTCTGCCCGCCCGTTGCCCACGTGACCGTCGTCTGCAGATGGTCGACGCCGCTCGTGGCCGACGACGGCGGCGCGAACTCCATCGCGAGCATGTGCGCCACCGGCTCCGGCGGCGCCTCGTCGACCGGGACGATCGGAGGCGCGGACGCGACCGGCGCGCCGGCCGCGGCCGGCTTCCCGGAGCCGGTCGTCGCCGACCCGCACCCGGCGAGCACGAGCACCGCCGCGAGACCGAGCAGCAGCCTCACCTCGCAAGAGTAGACAAATGTCAGGCGAGGAGCGAGTCCAGCCCGAGCGTCAGCCCCGGCGGCAGGTCCGCGAGCCGGTCGAGCGCGAGCAGCACGCCGGGGGCGAACGACTCGCGCCCCGTCGTGTCGTGGCGGATCGTCAGCAGCTGCCCCTCGCCGCCGAAGATCACCTCCTGGTGCGCGACGAGCCCGGGCAGCCGTACCGAGTGGACGACCGTGCCCTCGCCGATCAGCTCCGCCGTCGCCTTCGCGGTGCCCGACGGCGCGTCCTTCTTCGCCTCGTTGTGCAGCTCGACGATCTCCGCCCGCGGGAAGAACACCGCCGCCTCGCGCGCGAACCGCATCATCAGCACCGCGCCGACCGAGAAGTTCGGCGCGACGAACAGCCGCAGCCCGCGCTCGGCTGCGAGCGCGCCGAGCGGGGCCGGGTCCCACCCGGTCGTGCCGACCACGCACGAGACGCCCTGCTCGAGCGCGGCGCGCACGTTCTCCGGCGCCGCCTCCGGCGTCGTGAAGTCGACCGCCGCGTCGAGGCCGGCCACGTCGACCGCGTCGCCGATCTCGAGCCCGCGCACCTCGTGCCCCGCGCGCTCGAGCGCAGGCCCGAGCACGCGCCCGACCTTCCCGTCCGCGCCGAAGAGGGCGACCTTCACAGCGGGAGACTACGCGGCCGCGAGCGCGACGATGCGCGGGTTCGCCCGCTCGACCGCGCGGCGAAACCGGTCCTCGTCCGGGCCGACCCCGGAGGCCGACAGCCGCTCCGACGCGAGCAGCAGGGACGCGAGCTCCGAGATCGCGTCCTCGTTGACCGCGTCGATCTCCGCCATGATCCGCTCGATCGTCAGCAGCTCCGTGTCGGAGATGAGCGACCTTCCGAGCCGGCTCATCCGGTTCGACGTCGACTCCATCGAGAGCACGATCCGCCCCTTCATGCTCTCCTGCGCCCGCTCCAGCTCGCCCTTGCGCAGCCGGCCCTGCGCGATCTCGCCGATCTGCTCGACGCAGATCTCCACGCACGCGTCGAGGTTCTCCTCGCGCGTGCCGACGTAGATCCCGATCAGCCCCGTGTCGGTGTACTGGGACGCGAACGTGTAGACGGCGTACGCCATCCCCCGCTTCTCGCGGATCTCCTGGAACAGCCGGGACGACGCGGAGCCGCCGAGGATGCCGTCGAGGAGCGACGCCGCGAACCGCCGGCGGTCCGACCGGGAGATTCCCGTCGCGCCGAGGCAGACGTGGTACTGCTCGGTGTCCTTGCGCTGGAAGCGGAGTCCAGGCGGCGGCTCCTGGACGAGCGGGCGCCGGACGCGGGGCCCACGCCCTGCGCCGTCGCTCCGCCGCTCGGCCTGCTGCAGGAGCGAGAGCAGCCGCTCGTGCGCGATGTTGCCCGCGGCGGCGACGACGATGTTCCCGCCGGTGTACATCGACCGGTGGTACGCGGCGACCGCGCGGCGGCTGACGGCGGAGATGACCTCGGCCGTCCCGATCACGGGCCGCCCGAGCGCGTGCGGGCCGAAGACGGCCTCCGAGAACAGGTCGTGGACGAGCTCCTGCGGCGTGTCCTCGTACATGGCGATCTCCTCGAGCACGACCTCCCGCTCCTGGTCGAGCTCGGCGAAGCTCGGCGCGAAGACCATGTCCGTCATCACCTGGATCGCCGTCTCGACGTGGCGGTCCGGCACGCGCGAGTAGACGACGGTGTGCTCGCGGGAGGTGGCCGCGTTCAGCTCCGCCCCCATCGCGTCGAACGTCTCGGCGATCTCCTGCGCGTCGTACGACCGCGAGCCCTTGAACAGCAGGTGCTCGATGAAATGGGAGACGCCGGCGCGGTCGTCGCGCTCGTCGCGGGAGCCCGCGCCGATCCAGAAGCCGAGCGCCACCGAGCGGACGCTCGGGACGCGCTCCGAGATGACGCGCTCGCCGGAGTCGAGCTCCGAGAGGACGTACTTCTGCACCGGGCGATCGTAGCGGCGGCGGAGCCGCGCTCCCCGATTGCCAAATGGTCACCGGATCGACTCCTTGCAACGATCGTCTCAGAATGGGAGAGTTCGCCCGCGGGCGGCACCAGGGGTAGGGATCAATGGGGTAGGGGTCACAGAGGGGAGGTGCTATGCGGCGGCTATCTTGGCGACAGGCCTTGGCCTACGCCCTCGGCCTGCTGACCGCGACCGCGGGCTTCGCGGTCGGGGCGGCATGGGCGGGTCACGCCGCAACCGGGGGAAGCGTTCAGGCGTGCGTGAGCCGTGCACGCGGAACGCTCTATCTGCAGAACACGCGGTCGAAGCGGACGCCCTGCGAGAAGGGGGACACGGCCATCGTCTGGTCCGTGACCGGGCCCGCGGGCACGAACGGCACCAACGGCACCAACGGCACCAACGGCACCAACGGAACGAACGGCCAGGACGGAAAGCAGGGACTGCCCGGCTCGCTCAACAACGCCGTGAGTCCGAATGGGCTCTACACCGTCACGCTGTCGAACCAGGGGATCCTGCTCAAGGGTCCGAGGGGCTCCGTCACGATCAACGGTGTCGGAGCGCAGATGAACACCATCGGAGGGGTGGCGACGCCATGACAGAGCTCGCCACGACCAGCAACGGGCACAGCCGCCGCGGGATCCTGAAGCGGGGACTCGTGCTCGCCGCCGGCGCCTTCGGCGTCGCCGCGGCCGGGAGGGAGTCCCGGGCCGCCGCCGCGACCGTCCCGAGCCAGCTCAGGCTGCTCGGGCGGAACTGGCGGCTGTCCGTCCCCGACCGCAAGCCGGGAGAAGCGCTCCGGCTGGGCGACTTCGGCGCCGTCTACGGTGACCTGTTCGAGAGCCCGCAGGGCTCGCCGTTCGGACAGTTCTTCGGCTCGCGCCTCGCGATCCAGTCGGCTCCGGGCGGGCACGCCCGCGCCGACGGGAGCGTCGAGGTGCACACGTTCGTCCTCCCGCACGGGACGATCGTCGGCATGGGCACGGCCGTCTTCGGCGACGCGGTCTTCGCGATCGTCGGCGGCACGGGCCGCTACGCCGGCGTCACCGGCTCGTACGTCGCGAACCAGCGGCTGCGCGAGCAGGGAGGCAACGGGACCGCCGAGTTCATCCTGACCCTTCACGGCCTGGAGGCATGACCTATGGCCTATGACGCATTCCTGAAGCTCGACGGGATCGACGGCGAGGTTTCCGCCGCCGGTTACGAGAAGTGGATCGAGGTCTTCTCGTTCTCGTGGGGCGCAAGCAACGCCATCGGCTCCGCCACCGGGGGCGCCGGTTCGGGGAAGGCCTCGTTCCAGGACCTCCACTTCACGACGGGCACCTCGACGGCATCGCCGCTCCTGTTCATGAAGTGCGCCACCGGAGAGCACATCCCGCGGGGGCTGCTGTACATGAGGAAGGCGGGCGGCGACGCAAGCGGCAGTCAGGGCGGTGGCGTCTTCCTCAAGTACGAGCTCGAGGACATCCTCGTCTCGAGCTTCCAGCAGGCCGGCGCCGAGCAGGGCGACGACCGGCCGGCGGAAGACGTCAGCCTCAACTTCGCGAAGATCGACTTCCTCTACGTGGGGCCGAACGGGCCCGTGGAAGCCGGTTGGGACGTTCGGGCGAACGGTCCGTTCACGCCGTAGCGGACGACGGGCGGGCGGCGGCTCCGGCCCCGCCCGCCCCGCCTTCCGGGACGACGGCGGACGTCGCCGCGTTCCGTCGCGCGCTCGACGCGGCCGAGTTCACGACCGCGTCGGTTCGGTCGGCTCTCGACGCCGACAACGTTCTGCTCTCGAAGCCGCACGAGATCGCGGTCCACGATCGGCGCCTCGCCGCGGCGCCGGCGGCGCTCGCGACGCTCGTCCGCCTGTTCGCGGTCGACGTGCCGGTCCAGCCCGACGACGCCGACCGCGCGCTGCCCGGTTTCGGCGCGGAAGGCCTCCGCCGGCTCGGCCTCGCGGGCGAAGCGGCCGGGCTGCTCCGGGGCTTCGTCCACCTCGTCCCTCACGACGAGTTCCTCGTCGCCTCCGACAAGGCCGGCGCCGGTGGCGCCGACCACGTCGCGGGGGTCCAGCTTCCGTCGGCGACGCTGTCCAATCTCACGGTCCGCCGGCCGGTCGCGCGCGCGCTCGACGTCGGCACCGGCTGCGGCGTGCAGGCGATCCACGCGGCCCGGCACTGCGATCACGTCCTCGCGACCGACGTGAACGAGCGGGCGCTTGCCTTCGCCGAGTTCAACGCGGCGCTGAATGGGGTCGACAACGTCGAGTTTCGCGCCGGCAGCTTCTTCGAGCCCGCGGGTGACGAGCGGTTCGACCTCGTCGTCTGCAATCCGCCCTACGTGATCTCGCCCGAGAGCACCCTCGTCTACCGCGACAGCGGCCTGCCCGGCGACACGGTCAGCGCCGAGCTCGTCGCCGCACTGCCCTCGTACCTCGAGGAGGGCGGCTTCGGCTCGATCATGATCAGCTGGATCGCGGGCGAGGACACGACGTTGCGGCCACGCGCATGGCTCGAGGGGCGCGGGTGCGACGCCTGGATCCTCCACTCGGCGACGAACACGCCGCTGCAGGCGGCGGCGGCGTGGACCGCGGCGGCGGGAACCGAGCCCGAGAGCTACGCGGAGCGGCTGGACGCGTGGCTCGAGTACTACACGCGCCTCGGCGTCGAGGCGATCGCCTACGGCGCCGTCATCGTGCACAGGCGGACGGGCGGGCGGAACTGGATTCGCGCGGCCGAGCTGCCGGGCGGCCGGCTGAATCCGGCGTCGGATCATCTCCTGCAGCTGTTCGCGGCGCAGAAGCTCCTCGCCGCGACGCCCGCGGAGGCGTTGCTCGACCGCCGGTTCACGCTCGTCGGGCACGCGTACTTCGACCGGACGGCACGTGTCGAGTCGGGAGCCTGGACGGAGACCTCGGCCGCCGTCCGGCTGGCCGAGGGCATCGCGTTCGGCGTCAACCTCGACCGCTACGGCGCGGTGGTCGTCACGGCGCTCGACGGGGCGGAGCCGATCCGCGACCGGCTCGGCCCGCTCGCCGCCGAGCTCGGAGTGCCCGAGACCGAGCTCGCGGCCTTCGCGGCGCAGCTCCTGCGACATCTCGTCGAGCACGGATTCGCCGTGCCGGCGGACGGGTGACTACGCCGGCACGAACTGGAAGCCGCTGCCGTTCCGCTTCGCGAGGTAGAGCGCCTCGTCCGCGAGCCGGAACAGCGTCTGCGCGTCGGTCGCGTTCGCCGGGCACGAGGCGACGCCGTAGCTCGCGCGCACGCCGTCGAGCCGCGGGTCCGCGCTCGCCTCGAGCGCCGCGGTCGCGCGGCCGACGACCGCACGGGCGTCCGCCTCGCTCGCCTCCGCGATCAGCAGCGCGAACTCGTCGCCGCCGATCCGGAACGCCTCGTCCGGCCGGCGCAGCGCGGCGACGAGCGTCGAGCCGAAGACCTGGAGCGCCTCGTCGCCGGCGGAGTGGCCGTGACGGTCGTTCAGCTCCTTGAAGCCGTCGAGGTCGCAGAGAACGAGTGCGAACGAGCGGCCGTACCGGTTGGCGCGCGCGACCTCGCCGTCGAGCCGGTCGACGAACGCGCGCCGGTTCAGCAGCCGCGTCAGCGGGTCGTGGTCGGCGAGGAAGCGCAGCTCCTGCTGGTGCGCAGCGGCGACGACCGCCGCCGCGGCCTGGTTCGCGAAGATCCGCAGCGCCTGGAGCATGTCGGCGCGCGGCAGCAGCCGGTCCGACGGCTCGTCGGCCCAGATCATCCCGATCAGCCCGCCCTCGGCGTCGCGGAGCGGGACGAACAGCCAGTGCTCGTTCCACGCCCACGGGCCGCGGCCGTTCATGCGCGAGACGTACTGGGCGGCGCCCGCGCGAAGCCGGCGGCGGGCCTCGTCGTCCGGCATCAGGTAGCAGCCCTCGATCTCGAACCGCGCGTCGAGCAGCGCCTCGACGTCACCGGGCGGGACGCCGCCGCCGGCGAGCAGGTCCTCCATCACCCAGCCGACCGTCGCGCGCGGCTCGAGCCGCGCCGTCTCGGGATCGACGAGCGACGCGTAGACGTTGAGGAAGCCGAGCGCGTCGCGGATGCCGCTGCACACGGCGCGGAGGATGTCGTCGACCGCCGGCTCCGCCGTCAGGCGCGACGACACCTCGAACAGCTCCTCGAGCGCCAGCCGGTGGCGCGCGGCGTCGGCGGACTCCTGCGCGGCCTGCACGGCCAGCGCCGCGTGCGCGGTGAGCGCGGCGAGGACGTCGAGATCCTCGTCGGTCGCGCGCAGCCCGCTCGCCGGCTCGTCGACCGAGACGATGCCGAGCAGGTGCCCGTCGGAGTGGCGCATCGGTACGAACAGCGCGTCCTCCGGATGCCAGGCGTCCGGGCCCGCCGGCGGCTCGACGGCCGGGACGTACGTGACCCCGACCGCGCTCCAGTCGACCTCGCCGCGGGGGATCACGTAGGCGCCGCGGCGGAGGAAGCGATCGTCGAGCAGCCGCTCCCAGTCCTCGAGGTCGCGGACGCGGCCGAGCAGCGCCTCGCGGGCCGCCTCGCCGCCGTGGACGGTCGTGACGCAGAAGTCGTCCCAGGCGGGCCGGTAGAGGTTGATCGCGACCGTCGCGTAGCCGAGCGACTCCGCGATCGTCCGGGCGATCGCGGCCAGAAGCTCCGGCAGCTCCTCCTCGGCGCGAAGCAGGCGCGTGACCTCGAGGAGGCCCCGCAGCGGAGAGATGGGCGGCAGTGTGGACACGGCGGCAGGAGGCGACCGAGCCTCCAGGATGGAGTATCGGCAGATTGGTCCGGTCCCGTGAGGCAAATGCGGATTGCTACGACCCTCGGCCGAGGGCCGCCCGCTCCGGCAGAGCCGCCGTGTAGGCGTCGACGCCGCTCTCGATCACGTGCGTGTCCGCCCAGAAGACGTGCGCGACGCCGTCGGCGGCGGCGACCGAGGGGTAGAGACCCGTCTCGAACGCTGTGAACTGGACGTCCTCCGTCAGCGAGGGCGCCGCCGCCGCACGCTCCGGCGGCGTCCAGGTCCGCCCCGTCCTCGAGGCCGAGCAGGTGAACCAGGAGCGGTGCGCGTGCGGGTCGAAGGTCGTGTCGTACCAGCAGGCCCAGATCGTCCCGGTGTCGGCGTCCACGCCCGCGGCAGGGAGGTACTGCTCGGTCTTGCCGCGGTCGGGCGGCGACACCCGCGTTCGGAACAGCGGGCGCAGGCGAGAGTCGAGGACGGTGACGAGGACGTCCTGCGTCCCGTTGCGGCCGACGTCGTCGTAGACGACGAGGACGCGGTCGCCGTCGACGAGCAGCGTCGGGTCCGGCCCGGCGCAGGTGCGGAGCTCGTTCGGGAGCGGCGTGTAGCCGGTCAGCCCGCAGTACCGGGCCGGGTTCGCGAGCAGGGGCGCGGCGCGGCGGGGCGCGCCGAACGTTCGCCCGCCGTCGGCCGAGCGGGCGACCCAGATGCCGTAGCGCACGTCGATCCCGGCCGCGTAGACGACGCCGTCCCGGCCGACCGCGACCGATGCGCGGTGCGGGTACTCGAGCGCCGCCGAGATCGGCCGCGGCGCGCTCCAGGTGCGGCCGCCGTCGTCGCTCGCGCTCGTGACGACCGTCGTGCGCTTCGCGTCGAGGTTCCGGCTCCAGGCGGCGTAGAGGCGGCCGCTGCGCGGATCGACGGCCAGCGACGGCGCGTCGTCGAAGCCCCACTTCCAGGTCGCCGGCGCGACCCGGACGGCAGGCGACCACGGCGCCGCCGGACCGCTGCGCGAGCTGACCACGAGGTAGGGCCTCAGCCGGTCGCCGCACGGCTTCGCGGCGAGGAAGCCGAGGACCTCGCGCCCGCCCGGCGCGACGAGCACGCGCGGCCAGCCGAACCCGCAGACGCCGCGCGGCCCCGCGCTCCGCGTCCACGTCCGGCCGCCGTTGCGCGAGCTCCAGACGACGAGGCTGTCCGTCGTGCCGAAGAGGACGCCGCGCCGGCCCGGGCCGACGGCGAACGACAGCTGGCTCCCCTGGTTGGCGCCGCGTGTGACGAGGACGTTCGCGCCGCCGAGCGGCCGCGGGTTGCGGATCGTGCGGACGACGACGTGGTAGACGAGGAAGGCGACGAGCACGACGAGCACGGGAATCGCGACGAGCTCGATGAGCAACCGCCTCTGAGAACGAGAAAGGGCGGCCCAGGGGCCGCCCTTCTCGAGACGTCCGTCAGGCCGACGGGCCGCGTTAGCCGTCGCCGCCGCCCTCGCGGCCGTTCCCTTCGCGCCGGGGGCCGCGGCCGCGGCCGCCACCTCCGCCGCGGCGGCGGTCGTCGCGGCGCGGGCGCTCCTCCTCGGGGGGCCGCGGCGGCGCGTCCTTCGCCCGCTCGATCAGCTCCTCCGGCATGACGAGGCCGCCGTTCTCGTGCTTGGCGACGAGCTTGAGGCCGATCCGGCCGCGGGCCTTGTCGACCTCCTGCACGACGACGTCGACGACGTCGCCACGCTGCATCACGTCCTCGATGTGGCCGACCCGGCCGGGGCCGACGTTCGAGACGTGCAGCAGCCCGTCGGTGCCCTTCTTCAGCTCGACGAAGGCGCCGAACTGCGTCGTCTTGACGACCTTGCCGGTGTAGGTGTCCCCCACCTCCGGCTCCTTCGTCAGTGCCTGGATCGCCGAGATCGCGGCCTCGGCCTTGTCGCCGTCGGTCGCGTAGATGAGGATCGTGCCGTCCTCCTCGATGTCGATCTGCACGTCGTAGTCCGACTCGAGGCCGCGGATCGTCTCGCCGCCCTTGCCGATGACGAGCCCGATCTGCTCCTGGAGGATCTTGATCGACGTGATCCGTGGCGCGTTCGACGCCAGCTCCGGACGCGACTCCGGGAGCACGTCCAGCATCTTCTCGAGGATGAACTCGCGCGCCCGCTTCGCCTGCTCGAGCGCGTCCCGCATGATCTGCTGGGTGACGCCGGTGATCTTGATGTCCATCTGGAGCGCGGTGATGCCCTCGCGGGAGCCGGCGACCTTGAAGTCCATGTCGCCCAGGTGGTCCTCCGCGCCCTGGATGTCGGTGAGGATGACGTAGTCGTCGCCCTCCTTGACGAGGCCCATCGCGATCCCGCTCACCGGCGCGGTGATCGGCACGCCGGCGTCCATCAGCGCGAGCGTCGAGCCGCAGACCGAGCCCATCGACGACGAGCCGTTCGACTCGAGCGTCTCCGACACGAGCCGGATCGTGTACGGGAACTCGTCCACGCCCGGCACGACCGGCTCGAGCGCGCGCTGCGCGAGCGCGCCGTGGCCGATGTCGCGCCGCTTCGGGCCGCGCATGAAGCCCGTCTCCCCGACCGAGTAGGGCGGGAAGTTGTAGTGGTGCATGTAGCGGCGCTCCTCCTCGAGGGAGAGGTCGTCGATGCGCTGCCCCTCCTTCGCGGTGCCGAGCGTCAGCGAGGTGAGGATCTGCGTCTGGCCGCGCGTGAACAGGCCGGAGCCGTGCGCGCGCGGGTTGACGCCGACCTCGACCTCGATCGGGCGGATCTCCTCGGTGCCGCGGCCGTCGGGACGGCGCTTCTCCACGGCGATCTTCTTGCGGACGAGGTCCTTGTAGATCGACTCGCACGCCTTCTTCACGTACGAGCGCGTCGTCGAGTCCTTCGTCGCCGGCAGCGTCTCCCCCGTCTCGGGGTCGACGGCGGCCTGCCCGACCGGGAACGGCAGCTGGACCTCCTCGGTGATCTTCTCGAACAGGAGATGCCGCTTCGCCGCCTTCAGCTGCTTCGAGTCCTGCTCCGCGTCGGTGAGGGCGCGCAGCTCGTCGCCGAACTGCTCCCGGACCGGCCCCTCGACGGCGATCGAGCGCTGCTTCTCGAGCAGCATCTGGAGCGCGGCGCGGACCTGCACCTGGCGGGTGATGTCGTCGTCGGTCGTGTCCATCGAGAGCGGCGGCGTCAGCTCGGCGAGCAGCTCGTCGACGATGGCACTCGCATCGCGGAGGCCGACCGTCTGGATCAGCTCCCAGATCCGGTGACCCTGGTCGCGCTCGAGCTCCGCGTAGAGGTCGAGGTCGAGCCATTTCGGCTTGCCGGCCTGGCGGCGCAGGTCCTCCTGCGCGTCGCACAGCTTCACGATCTCGCCGTGCGCGAGCTCGAACGCCGCGAGGATCTCCTCCTCGGGGACCTGGTCGGCGCCGGCCTCGACCATCGTCAGCGCCTCGCGGGTGCCGACGACGATCAGGTCGAGCGACGACTCCTCGAGCTCCGGCAGCGTCGGGTTGACGACGAACCCGTTCTCGTTGCGGCCGATGCGGACCGCGCCGACCGGTCCGAGGAACGGCAGCGGCGAGATCATCAGCGCGGCGGAGGCGCCGTTGATGCACAGGATGTCGTGCGCCGTGACGAGGTCGGCCGAGAGGACCGTGCAGATGACCTGCACCTCGTTCTTGAAGCCCTTCGGCCACAGCGGCCGGATCGGCCGGTCGATCATGCGCGCGGTGAGGATCGCCCGCTCCGTGGGGCGTCCCTCGCGCTTGAAGAAGCCGCCCGGGATCTTTCCGGCGGCGTACATCCGCTCCTCGACGTCGACCGTCAAGGGAAAGAAGTCTGCGCCCTCGCGCGCCTCCTGGCGGCCCTGGGCGGTGGCGAGCACCATCGTCTCGCCGGAGCGGACGACGACGGCGCCGTCCGCCTGCTTCGCGAGCTTGCCGGTTTCGAAGCTGATCTCCTGTGTCCCGATCTGGACGGAGACCTGCGCCCGGCGCTCGGTCGCGATACTCATTCGATTGTCCTCCACTGTGCTTGGTTTCCGTGGAGGGCGGGAGTTTGAGCCAGCGCCGCAGTGGGAGCTCGCTCAAACCTCCGCCCTCCTTGGGCGTGAGCGGAGCTAGCGGCGCAGGCCGAGCTCCTTGATCAGGGCGCGATAGCCCTCGAGGTCGTGTTTCTGCAGGTAGGTCAAGAAGCGCCGGCGCCGGCCGACGAGCTTCAGCAGCCCGCGGCGGGAGTAGTGGTCGTGCTTGTGCGTGCGCAGATGCTCCGTCAGGTCGTTGATGCGCCGCGTCAGCATCGCGATCTGCACCTCGGGCGAGCCGGTGTCGGCCTCGGCCCGGCCGTGCTTCTTGATGATCTCCTGCTTGGCTTCCTTGGTGAGGGCCATCGAGCCTCCTGGTCGTCGTCTCCCGGGTCCCCGCCCGAGGCGCCAAGGAAGTGCACCGTCGAGCCGGGACAGGGTCGCGGCCAAGGGTAGCGGAAACCGCATGGTTATGCGGGCTCGCGGCCCCGGCGGCAACGCCGAGTTGCGATGCTGTGCGCGTGGGAGACCTGGCGGAGATCGTGCGCGAGGCGCGCGCCCGGACCGGCGTCCCCGGCGTCGCCGCCGGCCTGCTGCGGGACGGCGCGGTCGAGACGTGCGCCGACGGCGTGCTCCGGCTCGGGGACGCGGCGGCGGTGCGGCCGGAGACGCCGTTCCGGGTCGCGTCGATCTCGAAGCCGTTCACGGCCTCGCTCGCGCTGTCGTGCCTGCCGCTCGACGAGCGGCTCGCGGCGTGGCTGAGTCACACGGCGGGGTTCCGCCCCGAGTCGGAGGCGCCGCTTCCGGAGGGCGCGGAGGGCCTGTGGTCCTATTCGAACGCGGGGTACTGGGCCGCGGGCCGCGAGGTGGCGCGCGCGTGCGGGACGTCGTTCGAGGAGGCGATGGCGTCCCGGATCCTGGGACCGCTCGGGCTCGACGCGAGCGGCTACGACGAGCCGGCGGGGGCGGCGCGCGGGCATCTCCAGGAGGGCGAGACGGGTCACGTCGCCGTTTCGGAGGACGTCTATCCGGTCGCGCGGCGCCCGTCGGGCGGGCTGTGGTCGACCGTCGGCGACCTCCTGCGCTTCGCCGCGCACCAGCTCGGCGGGCCGGGGCCGGTGCCGGAGGAGGTGCGTGTGGCGATGCGCGAGCCGCGCGCGGCGGCGCTCGGGGCGGCGTACGGGCTCGGCTGGTGGGCGCGGGACGCCGGCGGGCGGGCCGCGTTCGACCACGAGGGGTCGGTGGCCGGGTACCAGTCGCTGCTGCTGCTCGTGCCGGGCGACGCGCTCGCGCTCGTCGTCCTGACGAACAGCTGGCGCGGGAGCGGGCTGATCCGGCGGGTGGTCGAGCAGCTCGGGCTCGCGGCGTCCGCACCTCCCGGGACCCGTCCCGGGGTCAGACCCCGGGACGTGGCCGGGCGGTACGGGCTCGACGGCGCGGAGGCGACGGTCGAGGCCTCCGGCGACGGCCTGCTCGTCCAGGAGACGGAGATCGACCCTGTCACCGGCGCGCGGCTGGCGGCGCCGCGCTTCCCGGCTCAGGCGCTCGGCGACGGCGTGTTCGGCTTCGCCGGCGGGCTGCTGTTGGGCCATCGTCTCGACTTCCCACGCCCCGGCTTCGCGCGGATCGGCTGGGTCGTCCTCCCCCGCACGGGCGCGTGATCCCCGGCGTCGCCGCAGGACATCCGGCGACGGCCGCCGCCGGGGTCGAGATCCTCGACGAGGGCGGCTCCGCCGCGGACGCCGCGGTCGCGGCCGGGCTCGCGTCATGCGTGGCGGAGACGGTCATGACCGGGCTGCTGGGCGGCGGGCACGCGATCTATCTCGACGCTCCGTCCGGGACGGCGCGGAACCTCGACTGCTTCTGCGCCGCGCCGGGCCTCGGGGCGCCGCGGCGCGAGACGGAGCTGCTGCACCTCGAGGTGCCGTTCGGCGCGGAGCTCGTCCACTACGCGGTCGGGCCGGCGTCGTGCGCCGTGCCCGGCTTGCCGGCCGGGCTCGGCGCGCTCTGGCGCGCGCACGGCCGCCTGCCGTGGGCGCGGCTCGCCGAGCCTGCGCTGCGCCTCGCCCGCGAGGGCGTGCCGATGCCGACGGCGCATGCCGCGTGCCTCGAGATGCTCGCGCCCGTGCTGACGATGAACGAGGGCGCGCGGATGTATGCGCCCGGCGGCCGCCTGCTCCGAGCCGGCGACCCGCTCGAGCAGCCGGGAATCGCGGCGGCGCTCGAGGCGCTCGCCGCCGAGGGCGCCGCGGCCGCGTACACGGGGACGATCGGCGGTGCGCTGCTCGACCTCTCGGACGAGCGCGACGGCGTGCTCACCCGGGACGACCTCATCGCCTACGAGGCGCTCTGGTGCGAGCCCGTCGAGGTCCCGTATCTCGGCCTCCGCTTCCTCACCCGCTCGGGGCTCTCCGGCGTGCCGTCGACCCTGCTCCGGCTTCCCCGGCTGCGCGGGCTCGGCCCGGCGGAGCGGCTCGTGACGCTGGTCGCGGCGCTCGACGGCGGCGCCGGGCCGGAGACGCACACGACGAACCTCGTCGCCGTCGACGCCGACGGGAGCGCCTGCGTCCTCACCTCCAGCCTCGGCCTGGGCTCCGGCGACTACCTGCCTGGCCTCGATCTCCACCTGAACAGCATGCTCGGCGAGGTGGACCTGCTCACGGGCCGCCTCGAGCCCGGCGAGCGGATGCAGAGCATGATGGCCCCGAGCCTCGTCCTCGACGGCGACGGGCTCGTGCTCGCCCTCGGCAGCGCGGGCGGCACGCGGCTGCGCACCGCGCTCCTCACCGTCGCGGCGGCCATCCTCGACGAGGAGCTCGCCCCGCAGGACGCGGTCGACCTGCCGCGCGTGCACCCGGCCGGCGACGTCGTCAACGCCGAGCCCGGCGCCGACGAGGACGCGCTCGCGGCGATCGAGTCGGCGGGACGGGCGGTGCGCCGCTGGCCGGAGCGCCACCACTACTTCGGCGGCGTCAGCGCGATCGGCAGGACGGGCGCCGGGGCCGACCCTAGGCGGAGCGGCGCCGCGCTCTCGGCGCGGCCGGCAGGCTGACCGGGATCCAGCCGACGTACCCGCACGTCGGGCAGCCGGGGTTCTTCTGGACGGTGCCGCCCGCGTTCGGCTTCGAGTAGATCTCGCCGCACTCGAGGCAGCGGACGCTCTCGAGGACTGCGAGCGACCCTTCCTTCGGTACGGCAGCCTCCATAGCCGAGAAGACGCCGCCCGGGGGCATTTCTTGCGCACCCGAGGCAACAGTCTCATCCGGGCCGGGTGGCGGCCCGGGTCCGCGCGACGTCGGCGTCGATCGCCTCGACGAGCTCGGCCTCCGACTCGAACACCGCCTCGTCGCGGAGCCGCTCCCAGAGCTCCAGGACCAGACGCCGCCCGTACAGGTCGCCCTCGTAGTCGAGCAGGTACGCCTCCACCCGCCGCTCGGTGCCCCCGTAGTGGGGATTCGTGCCGATCGAGACCGCGGCCCGGTGACCGAGGGCCGAGCCCGCGTAGATCCCGTACGCCGGCACGAGCAGGTCGGGCTCGATCGCGAGGTTCGCCGTCGGGAAGCCGAGCGTGCCTCCCCTGCGGTCGCCGAGGACGACGGTGCCCTCGACCTCGGCCGGCCGGCCGAGCAGCCGCGCGGCGTCGCGCACGTCGCCCGCCGCCAGCAGGTGCCGGACGTGGCTCGACGAGATGTTTTCGACGAGGGGGACCCTGCGGACGTCGAAGCCCAGCCGCTCGAGCAGGTCGAGGTCGCCGCCGCGTGCGCGCCCGAATCGGAACGTCTCGCCGGCGGCGACCACCTCCGCGCCGACCGTGCGCAGGATCGACTCGGCGAAGGCCTCCGCCTCCAGCGTCGCGAGCGCCTCGTCGAACGAGAGGACGAGCACGTCCTCGACACCGGACTCCTCCAGCAGCTCCAGTCGCCGCTCGAGCGTCGTCAGCAGCTCGACCCGGTTCCCGAAGAACGCACGGGGATGCGGGTCGAAGGTTACGACCGCCGACCGCAGGTGCGTCGCGCGCGCCGCCTCGATCACCCGCCGATGCCCCAGGTGCACGCCGTCGAACGTCCCGATCGCGACCGAACGCCGTGCCGGTGCGAGCTCGCCCGGTCGATGCGCGACGTTCACGCCGCCGAGCCCTGCCCGGCCGCGGCCCGCGCCCGCTCGACGCGCTCGAGCACGTCCGCCTCCGGGAGCAGCAGCCCCGGCTCGAACTCCGCCGGCGCCACGGCGTCCTCGACCGAGAACGGCCCCACCTCGGTGCGGCGCAGCGTGGCGCAGTGCCCGCCGAGCGCGTCGGCCACCGCACGGACGTACGTCCCCGAGCTGACGCGGAGGTCCAGGCTCACGGTGCCCTTCGTATACGCGATGACGTCGAGCGCGTGCACGACCGAGCGCCGCACGGGCATCTCCACCTCGACGCCCTTCCGGGCCAGGCGGTACGCGCGCTCACCGCCGATCTTCACCGCGGACGCGGCGGGGATCGGCAGCTCGATCTCGCCCCGGAGGCCCGCGAGCTGCCGCTCGAGCTCCGCCTCGTCCGGCGGGTCGTGCTCCTCGACGACATCGCCCTCCGGATCCCCCGTCGAGGTCCGCGAGGTGAGGTCGACGTCCGTTCGGTAGCGCTTGTCCAGCCCGACGAGGCACGGTGCGATCTTAGTTGCCCGACCGGACAACACGAGCAGGAGCCCGGTGGCGAACGGGTCGAGCGTGCCGGCGTGACCGGTCCGCGCGCGCGTCACGCGCCGGATCTGCGCGACCACCGCGAACGACGACGGCCCCGCAGGCTTGTCGACGAGCGCGACGCCTGAAGGGTCAAGCGCTCGCGGGACCACGCTGCGCGACGTACCCCTGGCGGATCAGCTCGGTGATCTCCTCGATCGACGCGTCGCTCGAGAACCCCGCCGCCTGGCGATGGCCGCCGCCCCCGAACTGCCGCGCGATCACGGAGACGTCGAGCTCGTCGACGCTCGCGCGCAGCGACACGCGCCGCGCCGGCACGTCGTCGCGCGGCGGCTCGCGGATGAGCGCGGCCAGCTCGCACCCCTCCACGGCGCGGAGGTAGTCGATGATCCCCTCGGAGTAGGACTCCGGCGCACCGACCTCGGTGAAGTCCGACAGGAGGAGATACGAGACGACGATGCGGCCGCCCTCGAGAGCGCGCGCGTGCTCGAGCGCACGGGCCAGCAGCTTGAACTTCGCGAACTCGACCGACTCGTAGACCTGCTGGAACACCGAGTGGGCATCAGCGCCGGCGTTGAGGAGATCGCCGGCGAGATAGTGGGTCTTCGCCGTCGTGTTCGAGTACTGGAACCGCCCCGTGTCGGTGACGAGCGCGATGTAGAGCGGCTCGGCGAGGTCGGGAGTCAGCTCGACGCCGATCTCGCGGAAGACGTCCCGGAGCACCTCGCCCGTCGACGACGCGTCCGGCACGACGAGGTTGACGTCGCCGAACCGCGTGTTGTCGTGATGGTGGTCGATGTTCACCACGAGCGGGGCCCGCTCGACCGGCGTCGGATCCGGGCCGATCCGCTCCGCCTTCGCGCAGTCGACCGCGACGAGCACTCGCTCGTCCGCGTCGTCCGGAAGCTCGCGCAGCAGCCCGTCGAGCTGCATGAAGGCGTACTCCTGCGGGAGCGGCGCGGCGCCGGCGAGGTACATCTCGGCGTCCTTGCCGATCTGCCGCAGCGCCAGCGTCATGGCGAGCATCGACCCGAGCGCGTCGCCGTCCGGGTTCTCGTGCGTGACGACGAGATACCGGTCGTGCCCGCGGAGCGCCTCCGCAATCGCCTCCAGATCAGTCGTCGTCTGCGTCATTCTCGTCCGGGACGAGCTCGTCGATGAGCCGACTCATCCGCACGCCGCGCTCGACCGAGGGATCGTACTCGAACGTCAGCTGCGGAGTCCGCTTCATCCGCAGC